>Ga0209080_1000349_pt1 | contig 32153 bp, 28 predicted proteins | sample JNZ110809AmetaG_FD_184123 | JGI IMG/M metagenome (GOLD analysis project Ga0209080, IMG submission 184123) | Hot spring microbial communities from Jinze hot spring, China to study Microbial Dark Matter (Phase II) - JNZ 110809A (SPAdes) (version 3) ...
GTTTAATTCGAACACGACAACTAACCCCTGGCAAAATAAAACCTTTACAATGCCTACAAACCTGCCGCCTAAACTCCCTCGGAAGCCTAATCCTGGCAGCCATAGCTATCCTACGGGCAATATCAACGTAACGCTGAGCCAACGCTGGATTTTGAGCATAAATCTGCCTAGCCAACTGAAAAAGCGTCCTTATCCGCTGCATAGCAATTTGCCTTGTGGTGCTGTCAGTCATGTCAGGTAAACTTAGTAATGTTAACTATAAAAGTACCACGTGATCATTATTAAAATTGTTGACATAAACGGGGCTCACTTTTATAACATAGTACTGTCAGCGCACATCCTGCTAATTACCGGCAGGACGAAATTTTAGATCCTAGTAACCAACAATATACGCCCCTGTTCATTAGTAGACATAATCTATGGCTAAGTACAAGCACGATATATTTTGAGATCATTACTTTAGGGGGTTAACGTTTAAAGTAATTTTATCAGAATATAAAGTGAAGGAGAAATAATTAGTGATTAGTAATCAAAAAGGAGATACGAAAACATCATTTAGAGTTAAGATAATTGGGCTTATTTCAGATACTCATGTTCCTACGAAGGCTAGAGAGCTTCCGAGGAGGGTTTTTGAGATTTTTGAGGGCGTTGATTTTATAATCCATGCTGGTGATTTGGTTGATTTTTCTGTTGTAGAGAAATTGGAGGGATTGGCACCGGTTCTCGCGGTTTATGGAAATATGGATGACCCTGAGGTTCGTGGGCGCCTTCCGAAGAGGAATTCTGTAAAAGTTTTTGGTTGGAGGGTTGGCGTTATGCATGATCCTGGTGTTCTTCATGGTGTTAGGAAGATGTTAGAAGTTGCCAAGGAAAATGGTTTTAATGTTCTTGTCTATGGGCATACTCATCATCCAAGTGTAAGGTGGGAGGGTAGGGTTTTACTTATCAACCCGGGAAGCCCCACAGCTCCCGTTCCTCCTTTTATAACAAAGCCTACAGTCGCATTGTTGAGGGTGTATGAAGAGAAAATGCTGCCTGAAATAGTCCCTATTTAAGGGTGTAGACTTTCACTTTAACTTATCTCTCTCCCCTTTCTAGTTAATCCGTTTCGCAGCCACTTTTAAAAAGGAGGATAAATAAACCGCTTATTGGTGGTAGCATGGTTGATAATGTTGAAAAATGTAGAAACCCTTGGAATAAGGATTGTAAGGGAAGCGATATTGAGGTTTACATCCTTTTTAAGGGTGATAAGCTGCCCATATGTAGGGATTGTTGGAGCAAAATTGCTGAAGAAAACTTGGAGTGGTGATAAGTTTATGGCATTTAACTTAAATATAGCTAGGGCTTTTCTCGGTAAGAACGTTAACATATACTTGAAGGATGGCTCTGTAATAATAAATGTGAAATTGACAGATTTAGAGAGTTGCGATTCTGAGGGAAAAGCCTCTATTAAATGCACACCTTATGGTGAGGATAAGGTTTTTACAGTACCTTTAAGAAAAATCGCTTGGGTTAAACCTGTAGATTTAAGCTTAATCCAGACTTTAGGTGGATGCGGCTAGTGTTTTGCATACTTTTTGAAGCGAAATGTTACTCAATTATGGAGCAACCTTAAATAGACTGTTTGTGTTTTCATTGGGCTTTGATGATCTGGTATGCCATGCACCGTTGTAGTTGGAGCTTTTTGGGGCGACGAAGGTAAGGGGAAAATAGTTTCATACCTAGCTTTAAAGGATAAAATAGACATATGCGTCAGAACAGGCTCTGTTAATGCTGCTCACACCGTTTGGATCAACGGCAATCGATACGCATTACATATGGTTCCTTCAGCCTTTGTCTATGATAAATGTCGTCTGCTAATAGGCGCTGGTGCGAACGTTCATGTTGCAAAGTTTCTAGAGGAAGTTGAGGTTACAAATGTTAAGGACCGCATAGGCGTAGACTATCAGGCATCAATAATTGAGGAAAAACATGCCCTACAGGATAAAACAAGCGCCCATTTAAGGGGAATAGGTACAACTGGTTGGGGTGTTGGCCCCGCTATTGAAGAAAGAGTTCGTAGAACAGCTAAGCTTGCTAAGGATATTCCTGAACTTCAACCTTATTTGGCTGATGTACCCTTAGAGGTTAATGAAGCAATAGACTCTGGTAAAAACGTGTTGTTGGAGGGTACTCAGGGTTTCCTTCTATCCCTATACTACGGGACATATCCCTACGTTACTGGTCGAGATACAAGCGCGTCGGCTATATGCTCAGAGGCCGGTGTTGGTCCGACAAAAGTTGATGAAGTTTTAATTGTTTTTAAGTCCTTTATAACCCGCGTGGGTGCTGGTCCATTGCCTGGAGAAATTCCTAGAGAAGAGGCTATTAAGCGTGGGTGGTTTGAGGTGGCCGCTGGAACTGGTCGTGAAAGACGTGCTGCTCCCTTTAATTTTGAATTAGCTAAGAGGTCAGTTATGGTTAATGGAGCAACTAAGGCTGCATTAACGAAGCTGGATGTATTGTATCCAGAATGCAAAGGTGTAAAGTCCTACGATGAACTTTCAAGCGAAGCTAAGAGATTTATCGAGGATATTGAAAATAAATTAAAAATCCCAGTGGTGCTTATAGGGACAGGGCCTGGAGTCTTCGATATGATTGATCGTAGAGAGTGAAACATTAGCCTTTTTTGTCAAATACCTTAATTATTCAACTACCATCTCTCTAATGTCGGTTTCAGCTCGAGGCTGTGTGAATTAAAGTTGTTAACTTGTTTAAGATTTAAGTCTATCTTCCAGGTTCTTAGTAGGGATTTAAAGTTCATTTTTATGTCAAACTTTGTGGGAGCTTTTGGAGATGGCTTATATTCATACCTATTACCCCACTACATGAGCCTAGCGCTGGGCGCCAGCTCAAGTGAGATAGGCATCCTTTACACGGTGACAGCTCTCGCCTCGGTTATAACCTTGATGATCGCTGGGATAATCGCTGATCGCTATGATCGCAAGAAAATCATAATCGCCGCTTGGCTTGTATGGCTTCCCGTGCCTCTCATGTTCTCTCTGGCTAAAAATTGGCTTCAAATGTTGCCAGGAATGATTTTATATGGCTTCTGGCTAAGTGGTCCAACGGGCACGGCTTATGTCGTCACCGCAGCTGATAAGAGCCAATTAACTTTAACATTCACAATACTATCCTCTTCTTGGTCTCTGGGTTATATATTCTCTCCAGCCTTAGGCGGTTACCTAGCTGAAAAGTACGGTATGCATCTTGTCTTTCATTTAGCCTTTATACTGTATTTGGCAGCTCTCCTTCTACTATTTCCCATAGGTAGCCAGTTAGTGGGAAAAAGCGCTGAATCACAGCCATCTTTTTTGGAAATATTAAAATCTCGCATGCTGGTATTTCTGTCCATATTCTTTGCAGCTTTAATGTTTACTTTACTGATGATTCGTCCGTTTATTCCAAAGTTTTTAAGCGAGACTTATGGTTACGGAGACTTTGAAATAGGATTATTTGGCTCAATATCATTTGCTGGATCTGTGATTTTGGGAATATTACTTGGTAAACTTGGCGACAAATTAGGTAAGTCATACTCTCTTGCAATATCTATGAGCATCTACAGCGTATCAATCCTCATATTATTGACATCTGGAGGGTGTAGCCTTCTGGCACTATCTGCCTTCCTTTCAGGAGTTTCATACATAAGTTGGTCTCTTATGAGCGCCATCATAGGACCATTAGCTCCTGAATCAGCTAGAGCCCGATGGATATCCGTGCCTCAAACAATAAGCATGGCTGTATCCTTTATGGCACCATATGTCGGCGGTATCCTTTACGGTTTATGGGCTCCTCTTCCATTTATAGTCACCATATTTTCATGTATAACCATGGCGGTAATTGCGCTTTGCAAAATGAAGTTGTAGCTTGATATTACTTTTCACAGTTTCTCAATCATTTTTAATCTTCTGTTATGAAACAGTCCGCACGATTAGTTTGAAATATAAAACAATACAATACCTTAATTTTGACAAGATCTAAGTTGCTGGAGGAAAGTTTTAAAGCTATGCTTTTAGGTTTTCCAGCCATGTGGCAAATAGGCTTCTTTGTACATGAGATGGCTTATGGATTGCTCTCCGTATTCATTCCACTATACATCATTAGCATCGGCGGGTCCCTGCTTGATGTAGGGTTAATAGTGTCCATTGCTACTCTCGTAGCTATCCCAGCCTCCCTCTTTTGGGGCTATATTTGCGATAAAACTATGCGATATAAACGCTACATCTTAACATCATTTATTGCATTATCAATAATACTTTACCTTCTTACGCTCACTAAGGATAAAACTCTATTCATGCTTCTATACATAGTTATGAGCATTTTCCATGTTGCACATGAGCCGCCTAAAAATGTTTTAATATCCGAGTTGTACTCGCGTGGTGAATGGGAAAAATCCTTTGCCTTTTATGAAGGCTTTACTGAAATAGGCTGGTTAATAGGTTTGATTTTCGGAGTATTTGCTTATAGCTTCAACTCTAATTCAGCAACCATACTCATAATATGTAGCTTTTTAAATTTTCTAGCCTTCATTTCATCCATCTTCCTGGTTACAGATCCTATATTAATTCTTGAGCGTGGACTGGTACGCATAGAGAGAATTACGAATTTCGCCTGTAGAGGCTTAACAATAGCTTCCAAAGTTTTGAGCGGCTTACGTGTAACTGAAAACTTGATAAAAGAAAACCTCACGTTTTTCTGTGTAGGCTTAATGCTCTTTGCCTTCGCTTCAAGCACACTTTTTACGCCTTTACCAATATTTTTAGCTCAAAACTTACAATTAAGTACAAGTATGGTTTACTTAGTCTACGTTTTAAACTCATGCTCAGCCGCATTTGGCTACTGCTTAGCAGGTAGAAAAGCTGGGATATGTAAGGAGGAAACTTACTTGCAAAAAATAGTCATGTTGAGAAGCATCTTAGTTTTCCTCCTGTTTATAATCACTATTATTGGGCTTCATACAGTGGCATTCGTTGCCTTAATATTAGCTTTAATGGGGCTCACATACGCCTTGTACCACATTTATGCTCTCTCTATATCAATGGAGCTTATTCCAGCGGGTAAGGCTGGATTATTCGACTCCTTAGTGAGTCTAGGAAGCGCTATAGGCGCCTATCTTGGGCCATCAACCGCGCAGATATTTGGCTTTACATTCACGTTTGTTTTATCAGGAATAGTCTTCTTTTCGGCGTATATATCATTTAAAGCGTCATTAAGGAGATAACTTGGAAAAAGAGTTATTCGCATCTGATACCGTGATGTCTCTAACTATCTTGGGATCTAGCAAAGTTTTTAAGCACGAGATATATAGGCGATTTTTGAAGATGAAAAAGGAAAATACGCCTCTTTGATTGTTGATATTTTTGGGGGGAGATCTACATGTCAAAGAAGGGAAAGAAGAAGGCTGAAGAAAAGAAAGCTGAAGAAAGTAAAACAGCATCCAAGTAAATTCATAGCGATATTTTAACCAAAATCCAAAATAACCCCCGCTTTTTCTATCGCCTTTTTATTTGTATTTATTGGATCTCTGATTACTTCACAACAGCTTTAAGACATGTTTGCAAACCTATTGGTTGCTGCAACATTCCCTCAGGGGAGTTAAGAGCGCATTTGATATCTCTAAATTCATAGCATAAGTTTAGAAACTTCACGCTTTATGTTTTAGGATTCTCTCCGTCAACTGCTCTTTTGGTTAATTCTGCAATCCTTAACATTTCAGGCGTCTTCATTCCATGCCTAGTAACTTTCAGAGACTCTAGCTCTAACCACAATATCAACTATTATGTTTGCACATTCAAGCTTATCTGCAACCTTTATGTCTCTTTTAGGGTCTCCGAATTCTAGGATGATGAGAATTTGTGAATCCCATCTTTGAGCATTTAACTGGAAAAGCTGTAATCGTAAAGTACCTTCGCCGATACCCTTGAGTTAATTGTTCGGCATATTTTCTGCCAAATCTTTTTCGTTTAAGTCAAAGCTAATGTTAAAGCAGCTATGCGATTCCAATGGTGTCATCCACAACCTTGGAAAAATCTTTCCCTTAATAACCTCTCCATGGATTTATCCGCTAGAATTATGCCCCTTGAGGGCCAAAGAAGGATTTGTGTGGATCCGAAAAGTGCATGTGCCTTCTCTAATCGGGTCATGGAGCTGTGCCCCAGCTATTAATCCTGAGACGTGGGAGCCGTCGAATCCCATGTGAGCCCCGTTTTAGACCTAAAAAGCCAGGTAAGCCTGGGTCTCCGCCATCTTCCTCAGAAACGCACACGAGCACATCACCTAGTTTTGGCAAAGCATGCTAGAAAAATTAAGTCTGCAATGTGTCCCGAAAAGGAACGTAGATCAGCAGCTTCAGCCTTCCTTAGCTATGCTATATTTCATATCTTGCACCATGACCCGAAAATGAAGAATCATGCACCGCATTTAAGAATGGAGAAGATGATTTGAACCCGGAAATATGGTGGGGCTGCCCGGATTTGAACCGGGGTCCCGAGAGCCCAAGTCTCGGAGCCTAGGCCAAGCTAGCCGACAGCCCCGCTGTGCATCCTTTAGTAAGATCTTTAGGGATAGATTTAAAATGTTTCGCTTCATTAATTAATAATGTTTATTTTCGGATACGCCTGCACTTTTGACCGTTTTCCTTTATGATTTTTGCCTAATGATGGCATTAACTTTTTAGTATATGGAGGGCGATCAACTTTTAGCACTACTAACCCTCCCTCTTTATTAGGTTTGTAAGTTCTTCTATAGCTGTTTCTGGAAGGGTTATTCTGGTTGAGATTATGTAAAAATACTTCGCGGATTTAATAATTATGATCTTCATTTTTTCATAATTTACAATTATTTGCCTAATTTCCCCGCAATATCTTGTACTTTTTCGCTTATGCCAAATATTATTGCAGCCATTACCCCCGAAAATTGTTTTTGCATTTCTAGAGGCCATTGCCTCTTTGCCCTCGAATGTATCTCTAGAACAGCACCCATAAAATCGGCTATTATAACATGCCTTATGTCCTCATGTATATCAAAAATTCTGTTAGCATCTAATGGCTCAGACAAACTGTATCACAAAGAGATGGTAATGAATGCACGGGATATAAATTTTAATCAGAAGTACTTCTGGCTAAAGCTATATTGGAGCCTCGGGCGGGCTTTAAACCTCTAGTTCTGGTGCCCTTCTTTTCGGTTTCAAGTTTGTTTTTCATTTTAGGGCACCTACACATATTTTGTGGCATGAAGGCTAAAGGCTTTTCTGGCTTAGCGTTTTCTTAGCGATTCATTGTTGTTGTTTTAATGTTTTGGGCAGAAGAGTTAGTGGTGTCGTGTTTGGCATGTCCAGACGACGCCGATTTAAGGGATTTCCTGTCGGTTTTGAGAGTGAGCTCTCGTAATGTTTATGGTCGAGGGTTGAAGCTTTTTGAGCAGTTTTATGCTGACTATGGGTCTTTGAGAGATTTTCTGGATCGAGTTGAACGGGATAGGCTTTTGCCTAGACGCGAAAGGAGGCGCATAGCCGCTCAAGTTTTGAACGCTTTTGTGGTTTGGCTTCAAAGTCGCGGTTATGCGCCAAAAACCGTTAGGGTTTATGTTGGGGCTGTCCAAAGCCTAGCAAGATACCATGATATTCCCATTAGTTTGCGCTACGTGAATCTTCCGCCAGCTCATCCCATCCATAAGAAGCATCCTTGGACTTTAGCGGAGATAAGCGAGTTTATAGCCGCCATGGACAAGCCAATGTACCGAAGCATTGCAGCCTCCATCCTCCAAAGCGGATTAAGCCTATCCGACTTGCTAACCCTAACATACGGCGACATCAAAGAAGAGCTTGAAAAAGGAACAACGCCATTATGCCTCGAGTTGACAAGGAAGAAAACTGGCGTTCAGTTCATGACATTTCTTGGGACCTGGGCTGTCAAGCTTCTTAAGGAACATTTGGCAAACCAAAAACCCGAAAACACATCACCAATCTACAACGTGACCGCCAGAACTGTGCACGCCTATTTCCGTAAGACCGCCCAGAAATACGCAGGTGCGTTTGAAGGCAGAAATCCCTACAGTCCCCACTCGTTGAGGGCGGCCTTCCGCACGTTCCTAAGCGACCACAAAGTGGATCCGCTATACATAGAATATTGGATGGGCCACAAACTACCCGAACAGCTACGCGCCTACATAAACAAGAGCAGAGAAAACTGGCGCCAAACATACCAACAACAAGCAGAACCATGGCTAACACCACCCCAATACAAAACAATGTCCCTTAGCTGCAACTAACAGAAGTCGCTTTTGCTTAGATGTCTTAAACTTATAAACGACTTTTAGAATTTGTTTAGTAAAGTCATGGATGTCAAGAGGCTTAGGCAACGATTAAGAAAACGAAAGGCTGAATGGGTTGGATGGGAAATGGAAAAGTATAGTTATTGTAATGGATATTCTATTATGATTGACGGTGAGCTGGTTGTCTGATATTCGAGTTGAAATTGAAATTGATGCACGTGGGATTGCTGAGGAGATAAGGCAGGCGGCTCAAGAGTCTATTACTGAAGAGGATTTGAGGATTAGGGTTGAGAATATTTTGCGGAAAGTTTGTGAGCCTTTGGGCATTCCTTGGGCTAGGTATGAGTTGACGACGGTTGTTGGGCAGAGGCGTAGTGATGCCCTTTATGGTAATGTGATTATTGAATATGAGAAGCCAAATTCGTTTAAGACTTCTGCTGGATTTGATAGGGCTGTTGAGCAGCTTAAGGCTTACATTAGTGAGGAGGCTCAGCGTGCAAGGCTTCCTTTAAATCGTTTTCTTGGAGTTGCTTTGGATGGTTTTAAGATTGGTTTTGTGCGTTATAGTGTGAGGCTTAATGATTGGGATGTTGAAAAGCCGGTTGATGTTAATAGTTCCTCTGTGCTTAAGCTTTTAGAGGCAATCCGTGGTCTGGCTAGAAAGCCTCTTGATGCTGACTTGTTGATTAAGGAACTGGGTCCTGGAAGTAGAATTGCTAAGGATGCCGTGAAGGTTTTCTATAAGCGGGTTATGAATGCGAAAACTGAGCGTACTAGGATGTTGTTTGATGATTGGCGCAGGGTTTTTTCACAGGTCTGCGCCTATTCGCCTGAAAAGATTAGAGGTTTAGAGGAGATTTATGGCATTGAAAAGGATAAAATTGATTATGAAGCGTTGCTTTTTGCTGTTCATACGTATTATGCGTTGGTTATGAAGCTTTTAGCTGCGGAGGCTGCTGTGCTTTTCGGTGGTTTCTTTTTGAAGTCTTATACAAGAAAGTTGGAGAGCGCTTATTTAAGAAGTGTTGAATCGTTGCGGCAGGAGCTTAAAGAGCTTGAAGAGGGTGGAATTTTTGTTAATTTAGGTATCGAGAATTTCTTGGAGGCTGATTATTTTGCTTGGTACCTGGATGAGTGGGATGATGAGGTTGCAAGCGCTGTTGTCGGCGTTGTTAAGAAACTTTCCGAGTTTGAGCCCGGAACGGCTGAATTAGAACCCGACATAATTCGGGATTTGTTCAAGAGGCTTTATCAGAATCTTGTACCCAAGAAGATTAGGCATGATTTAGGCGAGTATTATACGCCAGATTGGCTTGCAGAACTTTTACTTAATGAAGTTGGTTTTACCGTTGAGAATTTTGAAAAGTTAGCGAAAGAGAAAGGTGTTGAAGCACCATTAGAATTAAGACTTTTAGACCCTGCTTGCGGTAGTGGCACTTTTCTTGTTTTAGCGATTAAGCGGATTAAAGAATACGTCTCAGAACATTTGTTAGAAGAAAAAGCGTTGGCAAAAATTGTAAAAAAATATTGTGGGTTTCGATTTAAACCCTCTAGCAGTTATGGCTTCAAGGGTTAATTATCTTTTGGCTTTAGGCGAACTAATCAGAGCGGCGACCTCACCTATCGAGCTTCCAGTGTATTTCGCAGATTCCATTCTTGCCGAGAAGAGGAGCACATACGCTGGAATGGAATATTCATTAAAGACTACTGTGGGCACGTTTTCTATACCGGTTGCGGTTGTTGAAAAGGGGGTATTGGGCAAAGCTCTATCCCTTATAGAAGAATGTGTTAATCATGGCTATTCTCAAAAAGAATTAAAGAGCGAGCTGCTAAGGAACTTGCTATCCTTGAAGAAAATGAAATTGCAGAGTTATCTAACCTATTTATGCAGATACTTCAATTAGAAAAAGCTGGAAAGAACAGAATTTGGACTAGAGTGTTAAAGAATTCCTTTGCTCCACTATTTATGGGTAAATTTGATTTCGTCGTCGGAAATCCTCCATGGATTGCTTGGGAGAATTTACCTAGTGATTACAGAGACCAAATTAAGCAATTATTCGGCAGATACCAATTGATTCCAAAGAAAATTCAAGCACAGGTCAAACTCGATTTATCTATGCTATTCAGCTATGTCTCAATAGATAGATATTTAAAAGAAAATGGCATTTTCGGTTTTCTCATTACGCAAACGGTGTTTGTCTCGATTGCAGGGGGAGGTTTTAGAAGATTCATTATTCCCGATGGCATACCTTTGAAAGTTTTACGAATTCATGATATGGTTGACCTATTACCATTTGAAGGAGCGCAAAATAGAACTGCAATGTTCATTGTTAAAAAAGGTGAACAAACAACATTTCCTGTGCCTTATATTAAGTGGAAACTAAAGAGGTGATTTTATGGTGATTGAACAAACTTGGACTCTTGAAATGGTGTTTGCAAAAACTGAAAGGATAACATTATATGCCGAACCACTCTTGGGCCGAATTGATTCTCCCTGGCTGGCACTTGAAAAAGGCGTTATGAAAAAATTGAAAAGCGCCATTGGACAGTCAGCTTATAAAGCACATGAGGGAGCAGGTCTCACACCTCGTGGTATATTTATTACAGAATCATTAGGTTCCGGTGGAAACTATGTAACATTGAAAAACGTATCTGATTGGTCAGGTTCTAAAGTAAAAATTGAAAAAGAAATAGTTCTTAACGTAGAAAAAGAAACGGTTTATCAAGTATTTTTTGGGAGAGAAATAAGTAAATGGAAAATTTCACGAGAGAAAAATCATCTTGCCATAGTTCTTTATGATGTATCAACGGGGGAAATATTGAAGGAAAATTTTGTAAAAGTTAATTTCCCAAATGCTTATGCTTATTACAATTATTTTAAAGATATACTGGTAAAAGCGGCTAATTATAAACAATACGGAAAGGGAAAGCCGTGTTATTTTATTCATAGAGTAGGAAAACAAATATTTTCTTCATTCAAAGTAGCGTGGGGTGAAGTTGGCACTCAGATAAATGCGACGGTTATTGGAAAATCTGCCTCTGATAATGGCTTGCTAATTCCTGACTACACGTGTGTATACATACCTCTCTATAACGAAAATGAAGCGCACTACGTTTGTGCTGTTTTAAATTCAACGATTTCACGTATTGTAACATCTTATATTCATTTACACCCTGACCCACATGTTCTGGAACATATTAAAATTCCAAAATTTGATGCTAAAAATGAGGTTCATGTGAAATTGGCTGAACTCTCTAAAAAAGCGCATGAATGTGCAAAAAAGGGCGACGAGAAAGAATTAACTAAAATAGAGGATAAGATTGATGAGCTTGTTGCTGAGCTTTACGGGCTCTCTAGCACAGAACTTCAAAAAATTAAAGAACAAATTTAGACAACTTGTACTACTATATTCTATATTACTTTCATGAAAAAGTCTCCCGATCTCTAAATCTTCCTTTTTAACCTAACAGAAAAAATAACGCACTCTATTTCGACGATTCCTAGGAAGCAAGCATTCAATAGAATTAACTATTAACCGAGGAAGAATTTGAGTCCGAAGATTACTGATGTATTATATTTTTGCCAATATCTTCTGTTATCAGCGATTAAGAGAAGTTTCCTTAAGTAAAGCATATTAGAACTCAATATTTTGCCTTAAGTTGTTAATGGAAGTGTGATGCTAGGGATTATTTGATTTTCCCATTTTTTGGGCTTTTGCCTGTTTCTTATGGTAACTTTTGGCCCCATTTCCCTCTCCCGTTTTTCATGTATTGCGTCTCCATTTTTATAGCTTCTATGTCTTCTCCTTCATTCAGGTATTTGGACGCTTGTCCAGCTTCTCTTTTCAGTGTCCATCCATGCCGCACATTATTTTCAGATTTACCTTTTAAATTTTCTCCCCTTTACCTAATCTATTTTTAAGAATTTGTTTAAGGTCTATTGCTGAAAAAGTGCTATGAAAACCATGTGCAAAATTATTGATACTGAGGGTACAGCCGTTGGGTAGGTGATGAAGGCGGGGAAAAATACTGTGGCCAATGATATAAGAAGGATCAAATTTGAGTTGTGGGGTTGAAGTAGCGTTTGCAGATCTCTGCTCCTGAGCATGATTAAAATTGATGCAACGAATGATATCCGCTTAAAGGTTATGTTCTCGGAACTTTTTATGCTTATTTTTATTCCGTAAACCTCGTTATTAGGGCCATAAAATCGGTTATTTGCGCGCTGTAGTATTAAAGTGATCAAAGCGTAAGGATGCGGTTAATGAAGAAATCTTAATCTTCGCGAATGCTAGACTCAAATTATTTAAAAAAAGATCATGATTATTTACTATTGTTTTTCATAAGTATACTGATGATCATTTGGTTAGCAAGTAAGGGGCGTGATAGTACTTTTTCAAAAATATCAAGAGTTTTACTTACAACATTAGGTATGTTGTTAACATAAGCGAATATAGATGCGAATGGTTCTGCGAAGAAATAAAGATATAATACCCTCATCATTATTTTATGGTTAATTTTCTTTTCTGTTGTTATTTTAGAGATGAGGTTTATCCACCAGTTGCGGTTATGCATGTTTATATGACCTATGCACTTTTCTAATCTGTTTATTCTGCAATTATAGCAGATGATTTTTGCCACCGCTCTAAGTGCACTCAACACCGGTATTGTTATTAATAACGTTTGGCGGAAGACTCGAAATAACTCATTAAGCACCTCCTCTGGAGCGGCTATATGTTCTAAGACTTCGGAGCAGAGTACGACATCTATAGATGATGATACAAAAGGGATATATCTTGCATCAGCAAGGATAAACTCTATGACTTCTGAATCCATGTTTTTCATTTTTTTCTTTGCCATTTTTAGGTTTTGTAATGATATGTCCAGTCCTATTAAGAGGTCGTAATCACGACGTAATAAAAATAAGTATGTTCCATCTCCACAACCAACATCAAGAAAAATCTTACTACCATCAGCTTTGATTATTCTTTTAAGCTCCCCTATTACTGTCATCAATCGCCTTATATGATATCTTTTAATAATTGGGTTTGGATGGGCGTATCTTTTTTCATTATCGCAACAATTATACATCTAATCCACCTCAATTTCTATCATACTTATAAATGCTACATTCTCGATACCATCCCTGTCATAGTTGAGAACCTGCAAAAAGAATCTACCTGGAAGGGGTTCGCTATGAATTTTTATCCATATATCGGTTAGGTTGAATTTTTGGAAAACGCTGTTTGATATAGGAATTATTTGATGAGTTGGTACAGGAATTTCACTATTTGTAGACAGGTACAACTGCCTATTCCATGATTGATCAGAGATTATAATCATCAATGCATCATATTCACCGAATCCCTTGGTAGCGTTCACATGGAATGAAATCCGTATGTTGTGACCGCTCCAATATAAAAGTCTAACATCAGTATACACCGAGGACCAATAGAAGTCTCTAAGCGTGCATTGTGCCATTAACAGCAAAGTTTCATCTGAAATTATACGAACAGCACCGACTCCTCTACCTTCTTCAGAGTACTTCCATCCATATAAAGGTGAATCCGAAAGCTCAAACTTATAAACAAACTTTGCAGCGTATTGTGCAAAGATATATGACTTATTGATGCTGAGGCCAATGGCATCTATGTAGGCTACATTTTCAACACGATCTTCATCATAATTTAATACTTGTATAAAAAGTGATGCTGGCAATTGTTCGCCGTGAACATCTTTCCATAGATTACTTAGGTTAAATTCGAAGTATCCATGATCAGATGGTAAATGTACTGGAGTATACTTTAGGGATATTCTTGGATTAGTTGTAAAGTAAAGCTGTCTGTTCCAATTAGCATCGGAGATTATGATCAATAGCGCATCTTTTGACCCAAAACCCCTAGCTGCGTTAATATAAAACGATATTGTAACGTTTGACGAATCACAAAGATAAACTGGTCGCAGAATTGAAAGCCAATATGGTGCTTTTTGGCTTTTGACACATAACATGAGCGATCTTGAGCCATCAAAAGCGCTTTCGTGAGTTATTACTGCGTTCCCTATTCCATCTCCCCATTGAGCAACTCTCCAGCCTCTATGGTCCAGAGTATCACACTCAAAACTATCCATTAATACCAGCCTGGAATCAATGGGGGAGTATTTAAATAAGAAAGTGTTATTAATTCTTTTAAGTAATTCAAAGTTTGGGTTGCCTAAGAATAAATATGGATCCCAACATAATGCACTATGACCTTTAAAAAACCATGCATCGTTCACCGAACTTATGTATATGTGACTAATGTTATGGCGTTGAAGATAATCAAAAACCTTATCATTCAACTTCCTTTCACCTATTGAACATACAACTTGTTGATAACTAGATGAAAGTTGATATGCAGTGAAAGGATAGATAACTTTTTTTTGCGCCAGAGGTGGTATAAAGAGTCCAGGCTCAAAGGGGTTTATGAGAATCGTTGAATTCGGTGGCAACTTATCCTTCATCCAAAGCATTAAATTGAGGTCATCGATAGTAGTAATGGCAAAAATTTGGTACATCTTTTTAAGCGTATACGGGTCTTCAACTAATCTATAGTATATGAATGGGGAATAAATAGAGACCATTATGATTAATACGATTAAAGTCAGTTTTTTTTGAGATCTAATAATTAATGAAAGTCTCCTATGTATGTTCTCAGCTACCCGAAGATTAAATCCGCCCAACAATAACATGAGGGAAATATAAAGTATAAGATTAGCTCGCTGAGATATCGTTACAACAGGGTTAATTGGTTCCATCGAGAAGAGAAAAGCGCTAGCAAGACATAAGGTGGATCCAATTGTCTCGGCAGGCGTTATTTGCTTCCCCCTCGATTTCAAGAGCACTATAGTCAAGGCTGATAAAGGTAATAAGATAATCGTCATAATTCTTGTCAGAAAATGAGGCGATATATTATATTGGTTTGTTATGGTTAAAATAAAGTCCATAATCCCGTTTAACGTTATACGTGGGTTCGCCAAAGGTATCAGTGATTGCTGGGAGTCAACAATGTCTGCGGGAAGACCAATATTTCCTCCTGGTAAGTGATAATACATAAGCCCTCTACAGATATATGGCAAGATCAGGGCTATGCTGACTATAAAGGTTATAATCGGCGGCATTATTTGATTGAATTTTAATTCTACTTTTGAAAAACTTCGGTGAGAATGAGAAAACAATATGAACAGTAACCAGCCTATTACTAATGAGATAAACAAAGCAATGTGGATGGCAGCTAAATAACCTAGCAACAATCCTTTAATTGTATAAAAAAGAATCCGTTGCCTTGGAGGTAGGCTTCTTGAATATTCACTCCTTAGCAAAGAAGCAATAATAAGGAAGAGTGGGATCCCAACTATGAAAGTATTTCCGCCCCAAGTCATATGTGTGGGCCACATGGACACGAAAGCGAAAATGAAAGCATATGAGATCCCTGCATATCTTCTTCTATCAAGAATTCTGCCAAAATTATAGGCTGCTAATACAGTTAGCGCATTAAAGATAACTGTAGCTCGAAAAACAGCCAGCGGCGTTGAAATATTTAGGATCAAAGAGGAAAAGGCAAAAATTACGCTCGCCCCTTGCGGAAAGATTATTGCTGCTTGCAAGTACGGTTCGTGGGTTTCGGGTATGCGTCCATTTTCCATTATTAATTGAGCGAACAATGCATGTAATGACGTGTCATGAATGCTCCCGAAAATAAGTGAAGTTAATGGCACGGCTTGTATAGTCAACGATATTAAAAAGAGAGTTAACACAATAGTGAGTTCAGATAAGTTCCCTTGAAACTCTAAAACTAAATGTTTCCAACATTTTTTCAGATTTATCACAAATAGTATCGCAGCAGAAACAGAGCACAAAAACAGCATGGCAACAATTACCTCATATTTAAACATCTGGAGAGGAATTAAGGCCAATATATAAAGCACTAACGCACCAAAATATATGCTTAGCAATAATAGCTGGGCGACGTTAAAGTTCTCAAAGGGAATTACTCTACGTACTACGAAAATTAGTAAGGGCAAACCAATAATTGCAAGCAATATTATAACTAAAAGAAGTTGGGCGATGATACACAAAAGTAAAATCATAAACTCACCTTACTTTCTTGGCGAGTATAAATAATCTTATCGAGAGACTGGCTTTTGTAGAAAATATAGAGTCGAGAAACATGGCTAATTTGCCAGTTATAGTATTTGATTTGAAATCTGGAGACAAAACCACTCCCCCTCCGAAATCTTTTACAACAGAGAACCCGTAAGCTTCCAGTAAGCCTTTAAGCGCATAATAAGTGGCACCAGAAATGTGTCCGATGGGACACGTCGAAACATACACCTTATAATAAATTCTATTAACGCCAAAAATCCCTTGCTTTGATATTTCAAGATTGCGTGGCTGATATCCGAACAGCAAAGTTAACCTATTTACCCAACTTGCTAAGTTCGTGGTTGATATTAGAAAAAGTCCATTTTTCTTTAAGACTCTATGAGCTTCATTTATTAAGTTGTCGTAAAATTTTAAATGTTCCAACACTCCAAAGCTAGTAACTAATTCGAAATGATTTGAAGGAGATGGCAAATGGTCTCTTTCTAAATTCATCTTTGTTGTGATGATGGATCTATTTTCAGCTATAGCTAATCTTTGATCATCAAGATCTACACCAAAAACTTCTTTAAAACCAAGCGCATCTGCGATAACTTTGGTAAGTCCCCCATAGCCACATCCAATGTCAAGCATGCGTTTCCTTTCTAAAGTTAGATTTTCCTCAAGAGCTTCCATTACCCTTAAATAAAATTTCTTATTGGTTTTGAATAGATTGAGTGTAGCTGAGGCATTTACATCATTATCACATGTACTTGCAAAAAATTCCGATAGCACCCTATTAAAATGTTTTTCCATTTTTTGTGAATTCATCGTGGCAACACCTTTTGATATACCTTAAAAATTAGATCTGCGTATGATATGTTCTTAAAATTTAAGGAATTAAGCCATTGAGCCCTAACGTGAAAATGTCCGTTAAGTGCCTCGCTGATAACATTAGCAACTTCTACGACATCAAGTCTACTGACACCTTTCGCAAGCCCTTTGCTCACAAGTTCTTTATAAACACCATGGTTATAAACCACTAAAGGAGTACCTATGGCCATTGCCTCGTAGACAACGCGAGAGAAACTCTCAAGAGTAGATAAAGACACTAGCACACTAGCCTTTGCATACTCTTGGATTAATTGAATATCGGAAAGGTTCCTCTTCCAAACAGTGTACTCAAATATCCCTAGTTTTTGCGCCAATCGTCGCAACTTCTCCCTCTCAGGACCATCGCCAATTATAATCAATCTCACATCTTTTCGTGCTTTAGAAACCAGCACTTTAAAGGCGCCCATCAATACATCTAAGTTCTTATAAGACCTTAAGGCTCCCACGTATAATATTCTCTTTGGTACGGTGGGGTTCCACTCAATTGATCTGAATCTATCTACTGAATACTCTTCGGGCACTAAGATTATTTTATGAGAAATATCAGGGAAATCCTCCTTAAGTAACTCACTTTCATGCTTTGAATTTGCAACAACTATGTCAAAAGACCTTAAAATCTTTGATAAAATTATTTTCTTAAAAATGGTAAATGAAACATTTCTTACAATGCCCTGCCCGTATTTATGGTAATGAGGTTGAAGTATTAATCCACTAGAGGTGCCTCGGAGTTGTAATACAACGAGCGCGGGGAGCAATGTATGGACATTATGTACATGAATTATATCTGCTCTCTCTCTGTGCAATTCTAAAAACAATCTTGGAGGGGGCACATAAAACGGATCACTGATCACGGAAGTGTACACCTTTATATAAGGCTTATTTTCGTATTTATTTTTGGATTCATAAGGCACGCCGCAAACATTAAAAAGCTTAACAGAGTGCCCTTTCGCTATTAGTTCTTCGCTTAGTTTAATTGAAAGTTTGCCAACTCCATACTGAAGAGACCCAGGCACTATTTGTATGATTTTCATCACCTAACTTTCTCCCAAATATAACTCCTTTTATACTCCCTTTTGAACGTAAGTAAACCTTCAAGTCTGGCAAAAAATTCAACCAAAGCACATGCCAAGTAGTTAATAACTTTGCCGTTCTTCTGTATAGCCTTTGTCAAAGCCATCGCATACAACGAAAATCTAAAGGCAGGAGGATTATATTTCAGAACTTTTTTTAAGAAAAGATGCTGAATATAAATACGTTTGCGTTGCGCAATAAAACCTTTAAGATCATTCGGCTCAAGAGTTCTTCCTACAGCGTTTGGTATGTAAACAATTTTTAACCCACGTGCTTCCAACAGAGACATAAGAAAAGTGTCTGGAACAAAGAAAGGCGGAATTTCATCAACAAGCCCTCTACGAATAGCTATAATGCTACTACATAGTTTAGGATGTATCAAACATAGTTCATGATGGACCTCCCAAAAAGCATGCACGATAGGATTGTTTGAAATAGGTATCTTACGCCCAGTAGTGGCGTATACATCGATATTATTGTAAAAAGGTACTATCAAAGCATTAATGCTATGAGGCTTCAAGAAAACATCTGCATCAATAATCACTAATATATCGCTTTTTGTATTCTTTATTGCAATACTAATCGCCTTAGAGAGACCGAGTCGTTTATTATTTGAGATTAACTTGACCCGAGGATCAAATTTAATGAATCCCTCAACAATTTCGTTAGTTTTATCGGTACTATCAGAAACCACAATAATGTTTTCCAATATGACATACTCATTTAACTTGCTATTGGCAATACTTTTTATCACGTACGATATACTTTTTTCTTCGTTGTAAGCGGGTATACAAACTGAAACTCTTAAAAGCTTAAAATTACCGCTTTGACCGTTCATCATGTGCTATAACAACCCTATGTGCCGACTCCATCTTAAGTCTCAATAATAAAATCAAGTATTCAAGGACTTCGAATAAATTTAACTTGCTTCTTCCTTTTTTTCTGCAAGTAAATGTATAAGGAATTTCAGTAACACTTTTATAATTTGCTTTGACAAGAATTTCTAACAATAATTTGAAACTTTTCGCATTAAAACTTACACCTTTAATCACATCTCGTTTAAAGATAAAATACCCTGACGTAACATCACCAATACCTCTAGTTTCAGGCAGCAAAAATTTTGCCAAGAATATAGCGCATAACGAAATAAATTTTCTCCATAAACTCCATTCTTTGATCCGACTTCCACATATATACCTTGATGCAATTACTATGTCGTAATCGTCTTTTTTTAGTTTCTCGAATAATGCTGGGATAATTTCAGGAGGGTGTTGAAGGTCGGCATCTAATATGACTATGACTTCGGCATTTGTTTTATTTACGCCATAGACGACCGCGCTTGCTAGTCCTCGCTTCTCCAGCCTTTTAAACAACTTAACGTTTTTATATGTTTTGCAAAGTTCGTTAACTATGCCAGCTGTTCCATCTTGGCTGTTATCATCAACAATTATTACTTCAAAATTGTACCCTTTCAGCGACTGTTCTATTCTATTAATCAATTCAGCTATATTATCTGCCTCATTATAAGTAGGGATAATTATGCTTAACGAGGGTTGGAATGTTTCCGGAATTTGTGTTTCTAACAAATGACCTTTCAAAGTAGAAGGGTTCTGATGATCTGTAAAGTTAACAAGGCGCTCCTCAATGGTTTTGAATATCATACACAACTACCTTACCTTCAAAGTCATAATAGAGCCCGTTCTTTTTTAAAATTTGCTATGACCGTAACGTGGGTGTATTGGTTTTGTAAAAAGAATTAATGATAGGAGAAATTCTAGACACGCGGATGTTTATGCCCACCTCGTCCTTTGAATGAAATTCTCGCCTCACACTGCAGCTATGACTATGCAATCTTTAAGCCTCAATCAAAGGATGAACTCGTAATACTTGTTCCAGAGAGCATTGGAGAAGGCGACTTTGCTGAAATATGCCGAAAAATTAGATATAGCGCACATCCCCTAATCTGCAATTCAATAAAGGTGAAAAGGTAAAAGAGGACAAATTAAGGAGAATTGTCTACCCGAACATTCACCATAAACCCCACAACATTATCCTCGAGCCCTCTCGGCAGCTTGAGGAAGAAATTAATGCGCTTTAGAAGCTTTTTAAATGATTGGCTGTGGATGCTGTATCCCTTCTTCTATGATAGGATGCGCATTTTCCCCTCATACAGAGAGATGATGGAGAAGGTTGCTGAAAGCTTGTCTCCGAAAAAGAATGGCGTATACCTTGATTTGGGGTGTGGAACAGGCAATCTAATACAGCTACTCATATCAAAGGGAGCAATCGTGTATGGGTTAGACTGCTCCTTTTCAGCGTTAAAAGTGGCCTATACAAAAATAAAGGGGCATAAAACAACTTCAGTTAGAATCCACCTTTTCAGGTTTGTGGATAAACTGCCCTTCAAGGATGAAAGTCTAGATGGGATTTCCGCAGTTAATTTTATCAGCTATATACCGCCCTATTCCGTGCAAAGACTGGTTTTAGAGGCAAAAAGGGTTTTAAAGAAGGGCGGCAGGCTAACCCTTGTATACGTGCAAACAGTCGCCTACACAAAAGGAGTAAGCGACTACAAGCTGCTTATAAAACAGAAACCGCTCCAAGCAATAACCTCAACACCCTTCTATTTGGCTGTAGCCCTAATGAACCTTCCAATGAGGCTGAAAACAAACATAATCCACTACAAAAAAGAATACATCGAAAAACTCATGTCCAAAGCAGGCTTCAAAAACATCAAAACAACCCCCACATACTACGGAAAAACAACCCTACTAACTACAGGAGAAAAACCCGCAGAATGAAATAGGTAAAACGAAGGAAAGCTAAAACTTTTCGTAAAAGACAGCGGCAGCAAAAAACCATCAAGGGTTAGGTTTTCTGTTAGCGATGATTAAAAGAACATGAATAAACAAATTTTGTTTAATGCTTGTTTTATGGTGTTCATTATGTCTTGCAGGTCTTAGCCTGCACTTCACGTTTCCTTTTTATCGGCTTCATTTGCATATAAAATTTAAGAGAGTTGAGCCACTTCTGATGCTTGCACGTGTCTTGTATTCCTAGGCTCTTTAAGGAAACTATAATTGCACATAAAGTCAACGTTAAAGAAAGCCCTTTTAAAGAACACCCGAACGGAAAAAAGGAACATACGGGCTCCAGTCTCGATTTTGCTATTTTCAAATGCTCTTCCTTCTGTTCTTCTATTAATAACGTCTAAAGGTATTTCTCATCTTTAAAGACCAATTTTTATTAAAAATAGTGGTTTTTGGTTTACCCCACCCTTGAGCAATACGTCAAGACACGGCTGTAAAGCGAATTAAAGTCCCACTTTTAAGTCTAAAGTTGTAGGTAGTTAAAAGATGGATACACTTTTTAATGTTGTGTCCTTCAACTTGGTTTTTGACTGTTTTGACTTTTATGCTTCTCCATATATTCTTTAATGGCCTTTTCAAGCTCTTCGCTCAGCTTCCTAGCTGATCCTGTTCTCTTTACAACGAATAAGGTCCACTCTTTCCATAGTTCTGGATCAATATTAATAGAGGTCTTTTGCTTAGGCATATTCTTCGTAATAAATTCTTCGGTATTGTAATTTAAGGTTTACTCTTGAGTGTGTAGATTCTTAGTGGTATAGAGGTAAAGGGGTAAAGAAGTAAAGTTTAAATAAAGGTATTGGAGCATAGGAGTATTATGGTAAAGAGGTGTACGCAATGGGGAAAGAACCTCTACGATATGAACGGAAAAGCAGTAGAGAAAACAGCATGCACAAAGTTAAGGCGGACTCCACTCCGACTATGAATCAGCTCAAACTAGCAATCGCAACAGAGCTTAAATCTGAAGGTTATAACATTGTCATGTTTGATAAGCCGATCGAAGCATGCGGTAGGAGAACAATAGCGCACGTTTACTGCGAGGATGATTTGAGATTACGTATAGCTGTTTACTGCATTAACAGACCGAGTCAGGTTAGACCAGATGAAATTCTTGATACCATTGAGCTCATTAAAAACAGTGTTGAGGATTGTGATGTTGCGCTTGCTTTTCCGCTGGCCTTGCTTCCAAAAGCTCGAGTATTGATTGGCTTAACCAGCAGGGTTTACATACTTGATGATGATGGCAGGGTTTGGGTTCACTATCCATTGAACGGCATGCACGGAAACGTTGCGTGGGCGCCCCTCGGCCACATAGATCCCAAATTGGATGAAGATTCTGAGGCTCCAAGCAGCTCAATTGAGGCAACGCATATGCGGCTTCCATATATAGCCTAGGAGGCAGGTTAGCGATGGCAGTCAATCATTCAGCGAATCATATGGTGCTTCTCTTAAAAGGCTCGGAAAGGACAATTGTCGCAAACGATAAGTTTTGCCATGATGTTCTCAGGCTCAGGGATGAGTTCCTAGACTTATGTGCCCACATAGCTGCAAGGCTTAGCTCTGGGAGGGTTTCAGAGAAGACGGTTGCGAGTCTAATAATGGAAAGTTTATGCGAAAGATTCGTCGTGGAGCAATTGAAGTCTGAAAGCGCCGATACAAACAAGGTGGATCCAATATGGCGGAACATGCACGATTACGCAGTTTCCCTATTGCTTGAAAGGCTTAAAAATGAACTTTTGGCACATGGCCTTTCAGTAGCAGTATTCAATGAAGTAGAAAACCCGGCTGGTCGATACGATGTGCTATTGGTGGTGAATAAGGGACGGGTGCAGATACTAAATGGAAACGGAAGCATAAGCCTCGAAGTTAAGACGGGGCTGAACGTCTCGCTAAGCCAGCTTGAGAAGTACCTGTGGAACGGCATAACCGTGATTCTCTTAAGGTTTGCCATCAGGGATGTCGCGGTGCTGAAGCCAAGAGAGTGGGCAGACTTCCTAAAATCTGCACTAGCCAATAGAGTCAAGATAGCCAAGCGCATATTGGACAATACGCCCATTCTAGTTCCGGGAAAGGACTGCAGAGATTGCCCGCTACAAAGTTGCCGCTTCAACAGAAAAGAAGGCGGAAATCCCGGTATAACCAAACCCAAAGACCTATCAGAGCTTTTTAACCGTTTCAGGGAAAACGCCTACAAGGCTATTGAATCAGCCGTTAAAGCCGTCATCACAGAGCTGACTGTGCAAATGGAACACGAAGGCTACATAGCGGGAAACAACAGCGCACATGGAGGCGAATGCCAACGAAGCTCAGCTTAAGAGAGTTAAGGGGCTTAGGCATAGTCACACTCGGGGGCCAAATAAAGAGAGACGGTAACAGCGTATTCCTAGTTAAGTCGCAATCCAACCCGTCAGCCAACCATAGGGTTGAATGGAAGAACAATAGGTGGGTTTGCGACTGCGCAGACTATGCTAAGAAAGGTAAGCCATGCAAGCACATTTACGCGGTAAACTTTCTCTTAGACTTACCAAGAATAGTTCTGCTGAACTCTGAGGCATTCGCCAGGAAGTGCCCATACTGCGGCTCAACGGATGTTAAGCCTAAGGGCTTCAGGTACAATAAGAGCGGGCCAGTTAGGATGTTCAGGTGCAGAAAGTGTAGGAAGAGGTTTAGGGATAATACGGCGCCGGAGTATGGCGGCGCTAAGTCTGCGCTGGCCATAATAGCGGCGGACCTATACTATAAGGGACTCAGCCTAAGGGAGATCGCAAATCATCTATGGCAGGTTTATGGCATAGGCGTCTCGCCAGTAACAGTACGCAATTGGGTTATGAAGATAACCAACGCCCTTAAGAAGGTACTTGAGGAGGTCAAATTAGAGGTAGGCGATAAGTGGCTTGTAGACGAAACCGTCGTTAAGGTTGATGGCGAGCCGATGTACCTGTGGAATGTAATGGACTATGAGACGAGGACATACCTAGCGTCATTGCTCACATCTGGCCGGGACGCTGGGGACGCCATTAAGGCAATAAAGGAGGCAATTAGGAATGCTGGCAAAATCCCAAAAACAATGGTAACAGATGGGCTTCAGTCCTATAGGAAGGCCTTTGAGCTCCTAGGCCTACCAATAAGCCACATAAGTAATGCTGGCCTAGCGAAGGACGAGAACAACAATATAGTAGAGAGACTACACGGCACTATTAAGGAGTGGGTTAAGGAAAAGAGAGGTGCGAGAGAGAAGTTCGAGGAGATAATAGATGGGTATCGAGCATATTATAATTACTTAAGGCCCAACATGGCATTGAACGAAGAGAGCCCAGCAAAAGGCGAGGAGAAATGGATCAACGTGATACTATCATCAGCCAACAAGCATAAAGCGGAAAAGAGGATCGGTTAAAGTTTTTGCTTTCTTATTTTTTCCTTTATGTTGAGGGATGAAAAGGTGAACGGCAAAATAGGCCGATTTGCCTACATTGGGGTGCGAAAACGCTCGGAAAGTCGAGTTTGCCGCGAGAAGTAATCCCTGTTCAAATGTATCGACGCAAAAATTGTAAAAGCGCTTTACAAAAGAAAAGATTGAGATGAGTAAACGCTGGGGATGAGCGTATAATCAAAACACCTTCTATGTTTATAGCGGCAAAATTCACAGGCTGGTGGCAAGTTATATAAGCCAAAGCACATAAATAATTTTATGTTACATGATGGGATTCATTAGCTGGGAATCCATTAAAAGCCCCGGTGATCTTATTGAGGCGCTAAAGCGTTTTTTAGAACATGTGTTTAAAAAAGAATTATTATCCAGAGAGTTGGAGAGCCTTAAGCGATATAAGCCTAAGGGGAGTCCTGAAACCCTAAAGTTCCTAATCGACATAAACATTCATAGAGCAGCTAGATGGTATAGAATTCTCCAGGACGTTGCTGGCCGCGGTTATATTTTTGACCTAAATTACACATTGGAAGCGGAGGAGTTTATGTATTTAATGCTTTTCGCATATGCCTTTGACAAGTTATTACAACTTGGAAAGGCGAGCCTACAGGACAACAAGCTTCTCGGAAGATTAAAGGACAGGAAAGGGTTTGAGAGTCTTATGTATGAAATACTGGTAGCTTCCAACTATGCTGTAAACGGTTTCGATGTCAACGTTTTTCCGAAGGTAGGTGACGTATTTGCAAAGAAGAATTCTTTAGAAGTCTATGTAGAATGTAAAAGACTCAGAAGAGAATCTGCTTACAATGAACTCGCTGTTAAAGTCGGTTCATGGCTAATCGAGAGAAAACTTAACCTGTTGGTAGACGTAGAGTTCACTAAAACCCCTAAAAGCAAGTATGTAGAGAGTATATCCAACGCTATTAAGGAGTATATAGAGGGACGAAAGGTCGAGCGTAATATAAAAATACGGTATCATCCTTTACCAGAATATTTACGCGATCCTCTAACGTTGTATGTGGAAAATCCAGAAAGCATAGAGTATATGGCGATCACATCTTACTCTAGACTTTCTAAAGAGGGTATAGAGGTTAAAGAGCCTAAAGTATTGATTTTCAGGAATGTTGACAGGTACGGCGAGCTGGTTACGAAAATTAATAATGCGCTAAAAGAAGCCTATAATCAGCTTAAGGCCGTAGGAAGTGCACGAAAGGCTATATGTTTAGATGTCACCGAAGTTGTAGGGCGACCGGCCCTTCAGTTGCCGGAGCTTATAAGGTTAAACATTGGGGCTGAGATCTTAATTAGTAAATTAGAGGATTATGTGAGATCTTGGCTTGTTAAGCATACTGCGGTAGATGCTATCATCCTTACTAGCGCGAAGCTATATTTTGATGCGATCGGCTTTCCTTTTGCTACAGTAGTCGAAAATAAAACTATTGCTGGTTATGCGGCTCCGGGCTGGACTATCTCAACAAGAATGATTCCCATGTCAAAAGATTATTCGCCTTAACAGCTAGTGAACCCAGGATTGCATTTCAAGGAGCTTGAATTATACTGGTTATCTGAGTTTTATTTCAAGAAAGCATTGAGCGAAAAGCCAAATCTGAAGGAAGCCTACAATAATCTGGGCAGGCTCTTAACAGATCTTGGTCGCGTCGATGAAGCCTTACAGTAAATTAATAAGGCGATTGAGCTGGATCTAAGCTACGTTTCGGCACTAATTAATAAAGGGATAGCGCTAGCTGAATTATGCAGATTTGATGAAGCTCTAGCGTATTTCAAGAAGGCTGTAAGCATAAAACCTGAGGAACCTAAAGATATTATAACATGGCGGTTGTATATAACATGATAGGAGATATCGATAACGCCCTACGTTGCGTGGAAGAAGCATTGGCTTTAAACGCAAATTATGAGCTGGCCATCGGACTTAAGGATTTTCTAAAGAAGATTTGGGAATCGTCAATTTCTAACTAATGCTTTAGAGTTATAAAGAAACTAGGTATTTGTTATTTGTGCTTTCTCTTGTGCTAGCAATCATAGCTGAAAATGTTGTGCCCGTCAAACTTAGTTGCTCATAGCCTAAATATTCTATTAGAAATGAGATTGCATCGATAAAGATTCTATAGCTGAATGAACTTCTAGAGAGCTCGAAGCATATAAAGCATCCTTCATTGTTTATCGGCGGCGCAAGGTTAGGATTACAGCTACAATTACGATTACTGCCAGAATTATGGCTTGCTCGAATAGGGAAGAATAGGCCTAAAAAGAAATTGGTCACGAAAAATGAACAGTTCTTTCAAAAGGCTGCTGAGGCTTAGGTCACGAAAATTAAAACAGAAAACATGAAGACCTATGGTCACGAAAATTGAACAAAATGAGGCTGGTCACGGAAATTTTAATAAAACCTCCTCCGGTTCTTTTTTAATTTCCATGACCATTCATGTACTGTTTAATTCGTGACCAAAATAAGTTCTGTGCTCAATGGTTGTTGATTGTGACAGTCTGATTATATGAATACGTGGGCTCACGCTTAAGGGTATACTATTATGGCTTCGTCTATGTATAGCGTTTTGAACAGTACCCTGACGCCAAATTTTCTGAGGAGTTCATATAATGTATGTGGATCTAGGTCAACCATTTCCGCTGCTTCTTTAAGTTGATGAGGCTTTTTGTTCAGAATTCTTTTAACCATCGTTTCTGCGTAATCTTTTGTGAAGGCGTATTTTGCTGTAACCACCAAACCTTGTTCCTCTAATTGCTTTGTTAGAAGGTCTTTTGAAATCATTGTTGTCTCTGAAAGATCTTCTAAGTCCAATATCTCCCGTGGCACAAAGATTAGCAACTTTAAATCAATAAGCTTCTCCTCATGGTCATTTGGCGAAACCTCTTCTGCTACTCTGCTCTGCTCAGACTTTTCGTCTAGAATCTTATAATACCACAGGGCGTAAATGTACTTCCTCGTCATCTCAAGGTTCTTGAATCCGCGCTTCCTTCGCTCAAGTTCCTTGATATTCCCCATGTGCCTTTCACAAACATTATTGTATGCATGCTTCTTGCTACAACCAAGCTTCTCGAGCTCCTCCATTGGATGATAATATCTTAGCCAATTATTAACGAAAAGTTGCACGACATTCTTGGCCGCTTCATCTAAGCTAGAGTACATGCCAAGAAGGTTATTAACCAGCAATTTTTGTCGATCTCTGCTGTAGGCTAGGGCAATATGTATAATCAACTTTTTGACCATAACCCACTTCTGGAAGGTCTCCGGATCCACTCTTCTTCTCTTGGTTGGGAGATTCTCATCGAGCCATTTCCTTAGGTGGAACAAGCATCCTTGTACTAGAGCATCTGGGTAGACCCTTTTGATCGCCTCTAATAGCTCAGGCGCTAGATCTGTAACTATTATCCTGGGATAGTAACCAGCTGAGCGAATTTGCCAGAGTATATCCTCAATACTTACCGCTTTTCTATCAGGTAATATCTCGTAAACAAGCGGCAGTTTAGATGGAATATCTGCACAATGAAAGTAAACGTACGGCTTCCCAGATATCTTGATTCCGGTAGTATCTAAACCTAAAATCAGACTCCACCTCTGGCGTAAATCCATATCCCATAAAAGGGTTCTCCAGTCAGCAACTTGCTTGTGTTGAAGTTCAAGGGATATTGTTGTCGTGGAAATTGGGAAATCTTGCATTTCCTTTATTTCACTAAGCGGGTAGCTCAGGTATAGTCTCAGTAAATCCGGCGGGAGTCTTGAGCTCTTCCACCTTCTACTGGATACTTCAGGAAATCGATATCCACAATCTTTGCACTGGTATTGCCTAACCGTACCGTTAATTCTCCTGAGGTATCCCTTTCGCCCAATATCGGTGCTCCCGCAACGTGGACAACGTAATCCGATGTCCATCAAAATCTTCTATGAACGCGCACGCAAATAAGGTTTACTGATTTTCAGTAGAATACTAAATATAATTTTAGGAAAAAATTCAGTAAAACTTATATTTTACTGAACTCAAACAAGCGTACAGTGAGTTAAATGCCAGCCGAAGGTTATAAAAATTTCACGATCCGTCGTGATGCGGCTGAGAAGCTTGAAACCTATGCTTCGCTAAACGGGCTGAAGGTTGTGCAACTTGTAAACAAGCTCGCCGAGAAACTTGAAACTGATGTCCCATTTATGTATCTGCTGAAGGCTGTTGAAAACGCGAGGCTGTTCATGCTTAAAGAGGCCGTTGAGGCCGAAGTTATGCGCGACCTACTTGTCAGACTTTACCTTAACCTACGCAGTGCATCCGTCGGGCTTCAGTCGCTTCTCAACCCTAACGTACAACTTTTTTCTCTGTCTCGTATAAAGAGCCTTGTTGCATCGATCGTTAATATGATTGATTATCAAGTATCTAGGCTGGAGAAAATACTTGATGAAGCTTACCCAAAAGGATGGGCTACGCCTTTGCCACCCATCCCTGTAACTTACGGTTTCCTTCTGCTTCAGCAGACATCGCCCTTTGAAAACATGGAGAAAATAGTTAAGGAACAACTCATCAGCTTCTTAAAAAACATTCAAGATCAAATCGATAATTCGCTGGAAATCCTCGAGGAACTAAAGCCATACTTACCACAACTTTGGGAGAGCGTTAGCAAAGCACTCACACAGGTAATTTTGAAGCTAAATGAAATACGCCTAAAAGAGTTAGGCGGAAATTAAGAACTTATTAAGCATCGAGGAATGAGTACTCTACTAATTCCTTATTCCCCCTCATTTTTGCATCTAAAATAACTAGACGTTAGTTGGTGTTTTTCTTAACTCTTGGAATCTCTAAGCTTCGCTAGGCATGAAAGAATAGGCGATCGTTTAACTCAGGACATAGCTTAGATTTGAAGAAATCTGGCACCATTCTTGAGAATAGGCTGTATGGACCTTCAATATCGGTTCTTTGGGCCTCACTTCCCATTCACTAAGATCGATATCCTCAACAAACTTAAAACAATAAGAGAGTTTATTACCCATGCTTAAGCAATTTCGCTACCTATTCGACACTTATTCTCCATAACTTTCATCTGTTGAATTTTAAAGTCTACACGCTTTTGTATTAGGGTGAGGCAGATGAGTGAGAGTGAATATATTACTATCCGGAGGTCCGACCTGGAAAGGTTGTTGAAAGAGCTTGAGGAGCTGAAGCGGGTTTTCCAGGAGAGGCGTTCAGCAAGGCGTGAACAAGTTTCTCAAGGTTTTCAATGCGTCTGATTATGGCTTCATCCTTCATGCGTTCTTCTTCCTCAATTTTTATTGCAAGTTCTTTGTCGAGCACGTATCCGCAGTATCCACACCTGGCGGCGTCTGGCGCGTTCTTTCTTCCGCATCTTGGGCACTCCGTTACCTTAAGGAATCCATCTGATTTGCTTGAGGGCTTTAGCCCGTGAATTTCTAAAACTGTTTCTTCAAGGTCTCTTGCCGAGAAGTGCACGTATCTCTTGGTCATTTTTGATCCTTGGGTCCAGCCGGCGAACAATGCAAGTTTTGATTCTGTGAGGTTTTTGGCCATGTTTGTTAGGCTGGAGTGCCTGAAAAGGTAGGGCCAAACATCCCTTTTTATACCAGCTTTTTGGGCCAGCTTTTTCAATAGTTTCCTGAGGTAGGCGTAGCTAATGCTGGATCCTTTGGCGTTGTTGCTTAGGGATGCCCATAAGGGGGCTTCTGGATCAGCCTTTCTTGGGTGTTTTTCCAGCCAGTCTAACAAATACTTGTATGAAACCACAATAGGTATCCGCTTAATTCCTGTTTTGCCGTTAACCGAGATAATACAGTAATTGTCCCTGAACTCCACGCTTCCAACCTTCATCGTCAGCAACTCTCCGGGCCTGAGGGCTGCCTCGTAAAGGACAGCTATCAAGGCTTTGTCCCTTTCATTTTCAGCATTCCGAATTATCGCCTTAACATCCTCAACCGTCAATAGGGATTCAGGCGTGACTCTGCAGTCTTTTTCGTCGGCTTTCACATCAATCCATGCGGCTTCAGATGGCACGGGTGCCTTCTTATGGCAGCTGCCACACTTTGCATATTGAAGAAGCTTCTTCACTGTAAGCTTCAACCCATGCTTAGTCCAAGACCTGTAGGGCCTAGAGTTTATCCAAGCCACAACCTTCTCCACTTCAGACTTTTCTGCCTCTGCAGGGTTGAATGGAGCGTTCTTGAATATGGTGCATAGGCATGTGGCATACTTCAGCACCCTCGATGTTGAAAGTCCTAGGGCCTGAAGATGGTCTAGAAACTTTAGCAGAAGATCTCCATATTTAAGGCTGGAAAGTCTCCGCCTAGCAGCCTCAAGCTTTCTGGCACTTGCGTGTATGTCCTTCATTTCACTAGCGTTTGATCCTGTGGACTTTAAAATCGCGGGTATGGAAAGGGCTCCAAAACTAGAGGTGTTGGAGCCTCGGGCGGGCTTCGATCCCGCGACCTACGGCTTACAAGGCCGTTGCTCTACCAGGCTGAGCTACCGAGGCACGCTTACAGCAATTATAGGCGTATTGAAAACAGAAATAAAAATGTTTCAAGGATGGCTTTGTATTTTGAGCTTATACAAGTCTTCGGCGAGTTTTTCTATGTATGTCTTTTTCTCTAACTTGTTTAGCCATCGTTCTGGTATGGCTTTGACTCCATGGTAGGCACCGCTTATGGCGCCGGTCATAGCTGCAATAGTGTCCCGATCTCCTCCTAGGCTTACAGCGGAAGCGACGGCTCCCTCAAAACTTGTGTGATTCTGTAGAAAACAGTAAATTGCTGTTGGAACCGAATTGTGGGCTTCGACGCTGTTTCCAAGCTTCTCTATAACCTCGTGTTTGTCCGGTTTCTTGTTGAGGAGGCTTAAAGCCGCCTCAAGCTTACCTCTGTATACCGGGTTGGTTGTTAAGTTCATAAGCCTTTCAATAAACGTGTTGACGTCAAGTCCTCCCGAAGGATCTTCTTTGAGGGCAAGGGCTACAGCGAAGGCTTGAAGGACAGCGCCTTCTACTCCCAACTCGTGAGCGTGGGTTATGATGCTTTGGGCATACGCCACGATGCGAAGTTTCTCGAAATCGTCATAGTATAGCAAGCCTACAGGAGCCACCCGCATGGCTGCACCGTTCCCATAAGAGCCTGTACCTCCAAACAGCTTTTTTGCTGCCTCGTTCCATGGAACACCAGCTTTAATCCACTTGAAAACAAGTGGCGGACCGCTGGCGTAGCCTCGCCAAGGCTCCAACTCATAGTTTCTAATGAAAGTTTGCGCCATGTGTTCTCCATTAAAGCCTTTATTGGCTATCAACGATTCAGCCACACCAATCATCATGTGTGTGTCGTCGGTCCACCTTCCATAAAATTTGCCGGAACCTGCGCCTAAAGCGTCACCAACAGCGCATCCAATCATGCAACCGATAAATTTAAGTTTCAACGAATTATTGGGCAAAGGCTAGCACCAAAAACATG
>Ga0209080_1000351_pt1 | contig 31985 bp, 33 predicted proteins | sample JNZ110809AmetaG_FD_184123 | JGI IMG/M metagenome (GOLD analysis project Ga0209080, IMG submission 184123) | Hot spring microbial communities from Jinze hot spring, China to study Microbial Dark Matter (Phase II) - JNZ 110809A (SPAdes) (version 3) ...
GGTAGTAACGTATTAATAGTTGCCTTGAATGAGGATATCGATGAAGCGAAGACTTTAGTTGAGACTTTAGGCCTAAACGTAGTTGATGAGATCATCATTAAGGGTAAGAGAGTTGACACTAATTTCTACTTAAGTAAGGGTAAGTTAAACCTGCTGAAGGAGCTCATAGCCAGAAATAACATTAGTAAGGTATACATATATGATGAGTTAAAGCCCAGACATATAATAAACCTAATGAAGGAGTTGAAGGTTAGTGTAACTGATAGGATAGGACTCATACTTGAGATCTTCGCATTACATGCAGGTTCTAGAGAGGCTAAACTTCAAATAGAGATGCTTAGGCTAAAGCATGAACTGCCGTTGATTAAGGAATGGATCCGTAGGACTAAGTTAGGAGAATTACCAGGCTTCCTAGGTCCTGGAGGGTACGCAACTGATGCGTACTACTATAGCGTTAGGAGGAGGTATGCGAGGATTAAAGATGAACTTCTTAAGCTGAGGGAGAGGAGGAGTTTAGAAAGGGTTAAAAGGTCTAGCTACGGCTACCCACAGGTTGCTATATCAGGCTACACAAATGCTGGTAAGACAACATTATTTAACGTGCTGACAAATGAGTCAAAACCTGTTGGTAGGGGTATGTTTACAACCATATCTCCTAAGGTTAAAGGCGCGTTAATCAGTGACAGGAAGGTAATTTTCGTAGATACTGTTGGGTTTATAAGGAAGGTCCCCGCAGAGGTTATAGAGGCCTTCTATGCAACCCTTGAGGAAATAGCGGAATCCAACCTAACCATAGTTCTCTTAGACTCCACGGAAACTCTCAACATAATTACTGATAAGTTGAAGGCTTCCTTAGAAATTCTGAGTAGGATAGGCTACGTAGGTAAGCCAATAATAGTAGCGTTAAATAAGATTGACGTAATCAGTAGCAAGGAAGACCTTAACAGTAAGATAGAGGCCGTAGAGGACTTCCTAGACAGTAACTATCGGTGGGGGTGGAGGGTAATACCTTTATCAGCTCTTAAAGAAATAAACTTAGACCTCCTTAAGAAATGCATCTTAGACTTCATAGAGATGAGCTTATGAAGGTATTCGTACTGAGGCTTGGTCACAGACCTACTAGAGATAAGAGGATAACAACGCATGTAGCTTTAACTGCTAGAGCATTCGGGGCAAGCGGGTTCGTATTAGCTAATGTCCATGACGAGAAGGTCGTAAAGTCTATTGAAAAGGTATGTAACACTTGGGGTGGTAAGAACTTTAAAGTTTTGACTGGAGTGGACCCTATATCCTACATTAACGAGTGGAAGCGTAATGGAGGCCTAGTAGTGCATCTAACTATGTACGGCGTCCACGTAGATAAGGTAGTAAGTAATTTGAGATCCATAGGTAAGGACCTACTAGTTATTGTCGGAGCTGAGAAAGTGCCTGGCATAATCTACGAACTAGCTGACTATAATGTCGCTATAGGGCATCAACCACATTCAGAGGTAGGGGCGCTTGCAGTATTCCTAGACAGGCTGTACGGCGGGGAGGAGTTATACTTTATTTACTCTGATGCTAAGATTTGTATAGTACCTACTGAAAAGGGTAAGAGGGTGGTACGGCTTGAGTGAGGAATTAGAAGACCTATTAAACCTTGTTAGGATGTTCTGCGGGGAGGTATGTGGCGAAGTATTTAAGACCCTACTTAAGAATCCTTCAGAATTTGTAGATGAGGAGTTGGCTTCAAAGATAAATATCAGCGTTAATGAGGTGAGGAGAGCTCTATATGACCTACAATCTCTTAGTATAGTAGCCTACCGTAGAGAACGAGATGAAAAAGACGGAAAATTCATATATTACTGGTATGCCGATATCGAACACTTAAACCAACTACTACTTCTTAGGAAGAAATCCGTCTTAAGGAGGCTTGAGGATAGATTGAAATTAGAGGAGGAGAACACCTTCTACGTCTGCCAGAATGATGATATAAGACTGCCATTCGATGAGGCTTTAGAGAACGACTTCCGATGCCCTCGATGCAATACGCCGTTGGAATTTATTGATAATGAGAATATTAAGAAGGTGCTTAAGGAGCTGATCTCATGCCTCCAAGAGGAAATACTTAATGAGGAGAAAGCCCTCACTCGTTGACCTATTTAGCGGTGCAGGAGGTTTTGGTAGGGGCTTCCTTGACGTAGGTTTTAACGTTATCCTTGCAGTAGATATTAATAAAGCAGCTGCGAGGAGTTATAAAGCAAATATCCCCACAGCATTAGTCCTATGTGAAGATCTGAAAGACATAACATGCGATGATTTAAGATATATGATCGGTAAGTCCACTGTTGATGTAGTTATCGGTAGCCCGCCCTGTGAGCCCTTCACAGGTGCTAATAGTAGGCGTATGAAAGAACCTCTTGACAGACTTTATAAAGATCCTTTAGGGTCTTTAGTCCTCACGTTTGTAGGTATTGTAGGGTGCCTCCAACCTAAGGTATTTATAATGGAGAACGTTCCGGCAATACTTGAAGGTGACTTAAAATCCGCGTTAAATTACGAGTTTAAATCCGTAGGTTATAAAGTATTCTTTAACATACTACGAGCTGAGAAATATGGTAATCCCTCTAAGAGGGTGAGGGTTTTCATATCTAATATTCCTCTAAAACCTAAACCGGTTGGGAAAATAACTACGGTATTAGAGGCGATTAAAGACTTACCAGAACCGTCTGAAGAACCTATAATACCTAATCATGAACCTCCTCCAAACCTTAGCCTTAAGAAACTTAAAAGAGCTGTAAGACTTAAGTGGGGTTATGGTCTGACCATGTATGAAGGTGCGGATAAACTCATACCAAACCTAGTTAAGTTGAATCCCTACAACATCTCACCTACTGTTTTAGGATCTTCGAGATTTATTCATCCTTTCGAATATAGACTCTTAACAGTCCGTGAGCAAGCTAGGCTTATGAGCTTCCCAGACGACCACGTATTCCTTGGGAGTAAGGATGAGCAGTACAATCAAGTCGGTGAGGCGGTCCCATACGTATTATCGAAAGCGATAGCGGAGGAAGTACTTACATTTCTAAGCAATCACCCGTGATCGTATCATTTAAAGCGTCTTAAATTAATTAGCAGTGGTGGTGGGTATGGTTAAGGACTTAATCGTAGTAGCTAATAATGCGTCAAGTCCTCAAAGACTAGTCGATATTGCTAAAGTGGTTTACAGCTTCGAATACTCTGAAATCGTTAACGCTTTAGTTATAACTAGGCCTACAGGGAGTGCGGCACAGGTAGGAATACCTGAAGTCAGTAAACTAGCATACAAGCTAGGCAAGTCGTTAATAATACTACCCTCAGTAAGCGATGCGGTAGAACTGCTTAAACCTAGTAACGTATTCTTAATATATAAGGGGGATGATTCTAAACCACTTGAGACGGTTGAAATACCGAATAACTCCATGATAGTAGTTTCATGCAGTGATACTGGCTTCACTAAGAGTGAACTTGCTTTAGGTACTCACGTATTTCCAAGGTATTTCAACTCAGGAATAGGGCCGGTAGCAGAAGTCGCGTTATCCCTATATATCATAGCGTTGAGGAGTCCTTAATAAGGAGGATTTCTAAGCACTTTCATCAGAGTCCTCAGAAACGCTGTCTGATGCTGGCTTACCGCAATGTTTAAGCGTGAAGTAAATACTCTTAAACAGTCTATAAAGTACCCTGCCCTCAGCTTTCGTAATTAACGCTTTATACAGTACGTGCTTTAGGGCTATCTCAACATCAGATGCTTTCAACCCCAATGCCGTAGCTATTTCCTTAGCGTAGTTCACAATATAGTTTAACTGCTCTCTACTACTTAGATACCCATATACTGCCTGCTGAGGTTTCCTCACCCCTAATAACTCATAAAGCACTATAGCAACTGCATGGGATAGATTGAAGACGTTGTACTCGCTTCCCACATCTATGGTCATAACTAAGTCACACCTCCCTAACTCACTTCGCGTTAGCCCAACACTCTCACGTCCAAATACTAATGCAAGTGAGTTGTAGTTAGAGGCAATGCTTACCATATGTTTGAGACTTATTGATTGACGAATAACGTCTGACTCGACATCGTAGTATGAGGTAGTGCATACAGAAAGTTCTAAGTCCTTAAGGCATTCATCTAAACACTTCGCAATTCTAACCTGTCCAGCTAACTCAGACCCCTTAGCTGCGAAGTTTAGAACTTCTTCGTCTAAGATGTTGAATTTAGGATTTACTACGCATATATCATTTACGTTGAAATTCTTCGCTAACCTCAATATGAATCCCATGTTTATCCTACCTTCAGGCTCTACCAACACTATTCTTAACTTCATCTCACATACCGTAAGGTCTGAACTACGTTATTAAGAACTTATCGTAGAGTTTTTTCAGATAGTTTATGAAGAGAGCGCCCCCCACATCTGGAGGAGGCTCTAGGAACAAGTAATATCTATCCCGACCTTGAATTTCGATTAGCACTCTATCAACGATTAGCTTGACAGGGTCTACGATCTTAGTCCGCTGCTGTAATTCCTCAAACGACTCGAAGCGCTTTTTCTTTCGCTCCTCAAGTATTAACCACATAGATTTCTTCCCAATGCCTGGTAGGAGTTCTAATGAGTGTAACTTCAACGTAACTGGTTCAGCAATATTGAAGAATTCTATGAACACCCATTCCTTATCCATGATGATCCTTCTAATAGCCTCTGGGAGATAGCTCTTAGCTACAGATGTTAGGTCATTATACGTCACAGTACCGCCCCATACGTAATCAACCTTATCCCTTAACTCCTTTTTAGAGAAGCTGACTAATACCCTCTCGCCCTGTGTTAAGTATATTCTGGGCTTAGGATGAAACTCTAATAATGTGAAGTACTTATCACCTACTGCCTGAGCTATTGGTTTAACTCTATGGGATGGGTGGTGCATATCGACTGGGTTACCATTAGGTAAGAAATCAAGTACTATTGCATAGTCCTCTCTAAACACCCTTCTGTCGATATCTCTATGCTTAGGTGAGCTCAAATAAAACACCGATTAATTCTTAATTTAATGTCGGCAACAACTATTTAAAATCTCAAGGACTTCATTCAGTTCTTCAGTCTCGAACGTCCTACTTTCAAAATTAAGTAACGCTCTTACCTCATCAATAGAACTGGGACAATTATTAACCAGCATTACGGCTGTTACTTCCTTTAAACCCAACTTACTAACTAATTCCTTAACGACTTCCCCACCAGAAACGCATTTAACCATTTTAGATGCATACTCGTAAACCCTTGAAACCATGTGGCTGAACTCTTCTTCAGACTCCATAAACTTCTTAAGTATTTCTACTACCTCAGAATATGTTAAATGCTTATACGACAGTAGCTCCATATTAAACCCTGCTAAGATTGTTTATGCGGTCTGAGATGTTCAGGCATAACATAAAGCAATTTCTTCTTATCTCCTAAAAACGTCTCCACAATATATGCCCTACCACACCTCCCAACTACGGTGGCTACCTTACCGAAGTACCTTCTATGAGGCATTCCTGAATGTATTGCTGGATTTGGTATTATGCTGACCTTATCACCTACCTTATAATCTAACATAAGCACGCTTAAAGGTGGTACTGCCCCCCTCTCCCTCACATCCTTCCTTAGTAGGGCTCTCGTCTTATGCCTGAAGCCCTGAGATGCTTTAACCATTGTTGCCACCGACTACTCAAATATTTCTACATTTAAAGCTTATATAGGTTCTTATACTATATTCCTAAAAAGCTTTAAGTACTAATTCAACTAACACATGTAAGTCTGGATGAGAGATTATTATCACCTAGTAAGTTATATCAATTACATCTACTTCCAATATAGTTAAGTCGGAGTTTAAGACCTCCGCCATGTTGGGGTAGGTCCTACCGCCATCACCGTGAACTAATTCCTTCACGTATAGACCGTCATCACATTTTACTAACATCTCTATGAGGTGCTCATCGACTAATCTTACCTTAATATCGTAAATCCTCTTTAAATGTACTGTATCATCCCTCCTTCTTAAGATCCTTGTTGGGACTTTCTGCCTCACTACCCTGTTAGAGAACTCACGTACTAATAACTCCGCTTCCTCACTACTTAACGGCTTCTTAGAAAGGATTAATAGTCTGTAGACCTTTAAAGCCTTCTTAGATTTAAACTCCCGTATATACTTAGGCTCAGCATACCTATCAATGAGTAATGTTATTAACTCATTATGTGGTACGCTCTTAGCGACTTCTTCAATACCTACTCTCTTATCTTTAGCCTGCTTTAACTCGATTACTAGGGGTCTGCCACTACCTAACACCCTAACATCTACGTCCTCACGTCCAATGGTGTGGAGTTGGAGTTCTTCAGCATCGAATAACTTAATGAGAGGTTCTACTACGTCCTCAACAGCTATAGGGTATTTTCTAACACCGTCTTTAGAGACCCACCTCACCTGTGAAACCCTCCTACCTAATTTAACGTACCTACATAAGATATACGTAGGTGTAGGGATGATCCTCACATCTAACGTGTCTAAGTCAACTAGGACTGATACGTCTGGATACCTAAATTCTGGTTCGATATTTAGTAATGCCTTAACTTTCTTACCTAGCTCCCTCTTCAACTCTCTCCTAATACTTTCCCAAGAATCTAAGTTAAACTCTGTTATTATTTCAAGCTCCCTCCTCTCCATCTCAGACCCCTTGCGAACACTAATTATGAAGTTTCTGACCTTAAACCTATCCAACTCTGAAATTATATCCTGTACGAGCTTGCTAATTACTTCTTCAATCTTATTGGAACATATGTAACATTTACTCCCACGTGGTGTGGTACCTGAATACCTACTTATGAGTTGTGGCATCACCCCCACATTACTGGATATCCCCTTCAGCAGGCTTAGGTTTCCGACATCGTTAGTAATTAATCTATGCAGTTCCATTAAGAGTAAGACCTTTATAGCATTACCCCTTGTTATATTACTTAAGCCTAAGCCGTACTTCGCGAATAACCTACCTAAACACCTACTGCAGAGAGGGTATTTACGCAGTATTTCAACTGCCTTAGAGATGATTTCACAATCTAACCTACTCATACTTCAATCCTTCAGCTCCTAACCTACTTAGAAGGCCTTTCTTCCTCCTTAAATCCTTAATTAAACGTTTTAACTGTTCGTAGTATTTTATGAGTTCTTCAACATCGCTTACTGACGTTCCAGAACCCATGGCAATTCTCTTCATCCTCCTCCTATCAATCAATGAGGGATTGTCTAACTCTTCGTAGGTCATGGACTCAATTATGTGAATCCACTTTTTAATCTTACTCTCAGATAGCTTTATCTGATCGTCTGAAAGTACGGGCATTAACGAGAAACCAGGTATCATCTCTAGAACCTTCCTTAGAGGTCCTAACTTCCTTAAGGACTGAAGCTGTAGGTAGATGTCTCTTAAGCTAATCTTACCAGTAGTTACTATCTTCTCAATACGTTTCTCAACTTCCCTACTCTCCTCCAACAATTCAAACTTCTTCAATAGTGATTCGAGGTCGCCTAAGCCTAACAACCTACTTACGAACTTCCTAGGATTAAAAACATCTATATCTTCTAACTTCTCACCATCGCATACGAATTTAATCTTAGCCCCTGTAGCTACTACTGCAGAAATCGCGCCCCCACCCTTAGCAGTGCCGTCTAGCTTAGTAACTATTATAGAACCTATTGGCGTGTATTCGTGGAACTTTCTAGCTAGGTCGTACGCTTTCTGACCGATATATGCGTCAATGACTAATAAGACTTCGTCCGGCCTTATAGCCTCAGCTAATTCCCTCATCTCCTCAAGTAGTTTCTCCTCACTACCATAGCCATGCCTACCAGCAGTATCTACAATAATTACGTTGCATTTGAAGTCATTGATCAATTTATTAATTCCCTCCCTAGCGATGATGACCGGATTGTTAGCTGTTCTCTCCCCGTAGAAGGGGACTCCAACACTCATGCTTATCTGTAGTAATTGTTCATAAGCAGCAGGTCTGTAAGTATCCGTAGTTAGCAATCCAGGCTTATAACCTATTCTCTTATAGTAGAGAGCTAACTTACCAGCAGTAGTGGTCTTACCCGAACCTTGAATACCTACTAACATAATTATGTAGGGGGTTTTACCCGGTATTACTTGAGCCTCCCCCTCACCCCCAAATAACTTAACGAATTTATCGTAAACTATCTTAATGAACCACTCACGCCTTAAAACACCTGGCGGTGGTTCAGACTTTAACGCCTCCTCACGAATCTCCTTAGTAAACTCGAAGACTAACTTAACGTTTAAATCAGCTTTAATTAAGACCTTCTGAAGCTCCTTAATAAACTCATCAACACTCCTCTCATATGGCTCACTACCTTTTAAGAAAGAAGTAACTAAACTTTTTAATGTTTCTAAACCCTTCATTAAATTCACTTAGTTCTTACTATCTTCCTCCTACCCATAATACTCCAATACTCAACCTCAACCCCGGGAGCTAACCTACTGGCTAAATCATCTGAAGGTAGCTCAGTTTCGAAGGTCTCATAACTTTCTAAGTCCATTAACTGTACGGTATTGCCAGTAATTGCAATTACCTGGGCTGACCTCTTATCAATTATTGGTACCTCAACCTTTTGGTCTACAGGTGCGACTAAAGTCTTCTTACCGCCTGTGAACACACCTATAGCTACAACATGTGCTTTAGCACTACCATGCTTACCGGTCTTAGCCCTACTAATCTCTACTATGCGGCAAGGCTCTCCATCTATTACTATAAAACTCCCTTCACGTAATTCACCTAATTCAGCATACGTAGTACTCATTAACTAACACCTTCCATACTATTACTTAAAAGACTTTTAAAGCTCTTTTCTAACATTATTCAATCCTAGAGTATGGAGCCTTCAACTATAAAAAAGGTTATTAGGGCCTAATACTTAAATTATTAGGCTATACCTTATGTTACGTGGTTATTCATTTAGAATGCTTAAGGTTGATCTCACCACCCGCAGTATTGTTAAGGAGGAAATCCCAGAGCAGTATATGAGGGAGTACATAGGGGGCTTAGGCTTAGGTGCCCGCCTATATTACGAATTAGTTCCCCCAAACGCAGAGCCTTTAAGCCCTGATAACGTTGTCTTCCTTATGACCGGGCCCGTTCAGGGTACCTTAATCCCGGGTGCTGGTAGGGGTCTCTTCATATCTAAGTCACCGCTTACTAATAGGTTCTTCAGCTCTAACTTCGGCGGCTATCTAACAAGGGAGTTAAAAGAGGCTGGGTATGACTGCGTGGTAATAACCGGTAAGTCTAACGAACCGCTCTACCTAGTAATCGATGATGATGTGGTGGAGCTTAGAAGTGCTTCTAAGCTATGGGGTATGAAGACGTATGAAGTACAGATGGAAATTAAGGAGGTGTTAGGTGATCCGAAGTTCCAAGTCGCATGCATAGGGCCTGCTGGGGAAAACCTAGTTAGGATATCTGCCATAATCCACGACATACATGCGGCTGGGCGTGGCGGTATAGCAGCTGTATTAGGCTATAAGAAGTTGAAGGCTATAGCAGTACGTGGTAGTAAGAGGGTTGAGGTAGCCTACCCTGATGAGGTTCTCAACTTCTTCAGGGAGATTGCTAGGAAGGCTAGAAACCACCCATTCCTAGTTAGGTATGGAACCACAGCTGTTATGGAAACTGTTAACAAGTTAGGTGGTTTGGGAACTAGGAACTGGCAGTCAGAAGTGTTTGAAGGTGCTAGTAAGATAAGTGGCCAGACGACCATACCTAAGTATAAGGTTAAAGACTACGCATGTCATTCCTGCCCTATCGGTTGTGTTAAAATCCAGGAAATACGTGAGGGAAAGTACGCAGGTATTTGGGCTAAAGGACCTGAATATGAGACCCTCTACGCTTTAGGCTCGTTAACAGGTGTTGATGACTTCCCAAGCATAGTTGCGGCCTCGAGGAATTGCGATGAATTAGGACTTGACACCATATCCACCGGTGTTGTAATAGCGTTTGCTATGGAGGCATACGAGAAAGGAATTCTGAGTAGGGAGGAGTGTGACGGTTTAGAACTTAAGTTTGGGAACGCTGATGCTATGGTAGAGTTAATTGGGAGGATAGGCTATAGGAGGGGCTGGTTAGGAAATCTACTGGCTGAAGGCGTTGCTAGAGCTTCTAGCATTATTGGCTGCGGCTCTCAGACATTCGCCATGCACTTCAAGGGGTTGGAACTAGCTGGCCACTCACCTAGAGCTGTTAAGGCATGGACGTTAGGGTACTCAGTTGGTTGGAGAGGTGGTTCACACCATGATGCAAGACCACATGATATAGAGTACGCTAATCCAGTCGAGGTTAGGGCGTTCTCAACTGATGGGAAGCCGGAATTAATACGTGACACTACTTTAAGAGTTATGATTGAGGAGAGTTTAATAACATGTAGGTTCTTCGGAGGTTACTATGGGGTGAGGTTGCCTACCGAGGTTCATAGCAAGATAGTTAGGATGGTTACTGGGTGGGAGCCTACAGTTAATGAACTCAACGTAATTGCTGAAAGGATTAGGACCTTAATTAGAGTTTTAGAGGTTAGGGAAGGATTTGACAGTATAGCTGATAGAAACCCGCCTCCGAGAGTTCTCTTCGAACCAATACCTGAAGGACCGTCGAAGGGTGCACGCACAACTCCCAGCGAGTTTAAGTCAATGTTGAAGAGGTTCTACGAACTGATGGGTTGGGATGTTGAGAGCGGTATCCCTAAGGAGGAAAAACTTAGAGAGCTAGGATTAGACTTCACATTAACCTATATTAAAGGTAGGAAGGCGTAAATGCCTAAGATAGTAGTTGAATACTTACTTAGGTTTAAGGACTTAGTAGGTAAGGATAGAGATGAGATCGTAGTGGGTAGGGAAACCACCATTAAAGACCTCATAGACATGTTGGGGATGACGTATGGCGAGGAGTTTAGACAAGAGTTTCGAAATCCTAGTGGTGATGAGGTAGGTGGCAGGGTACTCATAATAGTAAATGATAAAGTACTAACAGATAAAGACTTAGATATGAAATTAAGGGATGGTGATGTAGTAGTCTTAACTTACGTGGTATTCGGCGGTTGAGGACCTTTGTGCGGCATTATAGGTATAGTGCTTCAGGAAAGGGGCTTACTTTCAAAACCTCTTGGAAGAGTAATTAGGGAATGTCTTAAGAACTTAGAGTATAGGGGGTATGACTCGGTAGGATTTGCCATACTATCAGATGATGGCTTAATTATTAGGAAGAGTAAGGGTAAGATAGATGAGGTAGTCCTTAAATTATCATTCGATGAGTTCGACGGGACGTGCGGTATAGGACATACTAGGTGGGCTACGCATGGAAGACCGAGCGATGTTAACGCACACCCACATACGGATTGTGAGGGTAGGATAGCTGTAGTACATAATGGAATTATTGAAAACTACCTTGTGATAAGGGAGTTATTAATTGGGAGGGGTCACGAATTTAAGAGTGAGACTGATACTGAGGTAGTGGCTCATCTGATAGAAGATTATAAGAGGTTAGGCTTCAAACCATATGAAGCGTTTAAGAAGGCTGTATCGCTCTTAAAGGGCTCTTACGCGTTATCAGTCATAGATTTAGATGAGCCCGGTAAGATCTTCTTTGCACGGAATACTTCACCGCTAGTCATAGGATTGGGCAGCAATGTTAAGTTTGTTTCTAGTGATATACCAGCGTTCTTAGACTACAGTAGGAACGTAATCGTACTTCAGGATGACGAGGTTGGTTACATATCTAAGGATTCAGTAATTATTGAGAAGCTAGTTGATAAGAACTACGAATTTGATAGTAAGTTACCGAAGACTGAGTTGGTCGACCATTCCTTAAGAATTAGATATATTGATTGGACTCCCGAAATGGCTAAGAAGGGTGGCTACCCGCACTTCATGCTTAAGGAAATTCATGAGCAACCGCAAGCTGTAGCTAATACTATAACCTCAATTTCGAATGAGTTGGAAGACATTGTTAAGCTGATTTCGAAGGCAGATAGGGTGTTAATAGTTGGTTCTGGTACTAGCTACCATGCATCACTTATCGGTAGTTTACTGTTTAATGAGATGGCTAATATTAAAGCACATGCTATAATCTCATCTGAGATGAGGTGGTTTGTAAATAGCGTTGATGATGAAGACGTAGTCATAGCTGTGAGTCAGTCGGGTGAGACTATAGACACCCTCCTAGCAGCTCGTGAAGTTAGGAGGAGAGGAGCTCTGACCATTGCGTTAACAAACGTTATTGATAGTGCTTTGGCTAGGGAGTCACATCTAAGTATATATACTAGGGCTGGCCCTGAAATAGGTGTAGCAGCAACTAAGACCTTCACATCTCAAGTAGTCACCCTCACATACATAGCTATTAAACTGGCTGAGAGGTTGCAGACTATTCCTGAGGGAAGGCTATCCGATCTGAAGTCAGAGTTCCGCGAACTTCCTAGTATTATGTCAGCAGTCGTATCGGTTAGCGAACCTAAGGCTAGAACTCTCTCAAGTCTTATCAGTATGAGACAGAGCATGTATTACTTAGGTAGGGGTTTAGGACTGCCAACATCTATGGAAGGTGCTCTAAAGCTTAAGGAAGTAGCGTACATCCATGCTGAAGCATACCCTGCTGGGGAGAGTAAGCACGGACCTATAGCATTAGTTGATGAGGAATTCCCAGTAGCTTTCACGATCTTAGGTGATGAAGCCGACTTAATACTTAGCAATGTTGAGGAAATGCGGGCTAGAGGTGCTTGGACCCTAGCTGTGATGCCTAAAGGATTTGATAAAATATATAAGTACTTTAACTACGTGTTCGAGCTTCGCCGCCTGCCTCATGAGCTAGCCCCTGCTGCGTATATAGTACCCTACCAGTTGATAGCTTATTACAGTGCTGTTGCTAGGGGGTACGATCCGGACAAGCCTAGAAATCTAGCTAAAACTGTTACTGTAGTGTAGTAGGTTGAGATTATGAAGCGGGCAATAGTATTAGTAGGGGGTATGGGGAGTGGGGTTAAAGCCATAAGTGGTGGGGCACCTAAAGCACTACTTAAAGTTGCTGGTAAGTCAGTTATTGAGAGGATTATTGAGAACTTACTAGTATGTGGTTTGAGGGAGGTTGTCTTAGTTTCAGACCAACCAACCCTTTTTGAGGATGTAACTGTTAAGTACGGTGATGTAATTGACGTACAGGTCGTTAAGCAGGTGGGTAGTGGTATTAGAGATGCTATACTATCGGCCAGGGATATGGTTAGTAGTGCCTCCCTCCTCATCTACGGTGATACGTTAGTCCCTCACGAAGCGTACAGAATGGTTATAAATGCATACATAACTTATGGCAGGCCAGTAATCTTAGTAGTACCTGAGGAGGATGTGAAGTTATATGGCGCTGTATTAATTGGTGAGGGTAATAGGGTAAGTGACTTCATAGAGAAGCCAAGTACTGATATAGATGGTGCGTATGCGTACGGCGGCGTAGCAGTATTCGATAAGGAATTAGTTGAGACTTTAGAGGAGTCCTCAAACGTTGATGAGGGAATTAGAAAGTACGTAAGTAGGAAGGCTTTGAAGGCAGCCATCTGGAGTGGTTGGTGGGTTGATATAGGCTTTCCCTGGGACATACTTAAAGCTAATTACTACGTACTAAACGAATTAGATGGTATTAAGATATCCTCTAAGGCCTCAATAGCTTCAACAGCGGTAGTTAAGGGGCCTCTCATAATAGAAGATGAGGTAGTAGTAGACCACTACACAGTCCTTGAAGGCCCTCTATTCATAGGCCGTGGCTCAGAGATAAGCCCGTACACATTAATAAGTAAGTACAGCTCACTAGAAGAATTAACGTATATCGACACATATTCAGAGGTATTCTGGAGTTCCATACAACCTAAAGTAGTAGTCGGAAGTAACTCGCACATATACTTAACAGTAATAGGTAGTGAGGCAGTAATAGAGGGCAACGTAGTGACAGCTGCAGATCTAAGGAAGGACTTAATATTAAGAGCTGTGAGCAGTAAAAGTATAACATTAAGTAAAGCACTATTAAACATCATCAAATCAAGCTCATCTATAGGAAGTAAAACCAGAGTCAGAGCCGGAACTATAATGAGAATGAATATGTCAAGCCATTAAATGAGCTCCTAATTTCTCGATAGATTATTTCCATATATTCACATTCTTTGGTGTTGGTCCTCCAGCTATTCACTCCTTAACAACCTCCTCAAGACCTCCTACTGCAGTATTTCTAATTCATTTCCAGAGCTTCACAGCCCTACGGCTCTCACAACTCAGAAACCATCGAAAAGAAAAGTGGCCTCAATCTAATTACCTAATGTTTTCCTCACTCCCGATAAACAATGTACGTAAAATATTCTAGCAGAGTATTTCTTTCGCCACCGCTACGATTCGGCAGATTTGACCTAAGAAGGGGTGACATAGTTTAAGACCTATGAGGAGGTGTAATTATAAACCATCACAAGGTTTTAAACCAGTAAATGATGGCCCCCATTGGCGCCTACCGCACAACCTATGGTTGTGTCGCGGCCGGGATTTGAACCCGGGTCATGGGCTCTCTACACCCAAGGTCGGTGTTCGACAGGCCCACATACTAGGCCGGGCTATACTACCGCGGCACTCGGGGGCCTACACACTAAAATAATTTCTAGCTTATAAATTTTACAACCATTCTATTCATCCATTATGGGATAGCATATTTTAACTTAAATTTGACGGGTAATTCATTCAAATACTATAGTATCCTCCAGCCAGTTTTTCTTAGGTACTTTTAACTATAGCTAACCATCACTACACGTTAATCAGCATCGTACTAAGTCCGTGGAGCCGCTAGGACGTGCTCTAATCATGCGTCCAGACCCTTAATATTTCGTTAAGGATACATTGCCTAAACCCCATATCTTGCCTACTACGAGTTGAAGTGTATCATAATAGAGTTCCAGGAACTCGACCTATTATAATCACGGCCATCCTCAGAGAGCCCTCATCCTGAGCATTTTTAACTAGCTCTTTCTCCTGCATCGGGTACTCCCATGTCTGGAACGGAAGAGATATGCTTACAAGCCTTTCTATAGGGTTTACTTATAGATGATGACGTGATCAGCAAGTTCTACTTTATCAGGGTGTAGCGTGATAAGGTATAGGTACGGAACACCGGTACTCTACCCGCTAGAGAAAGACGAGGAGAAGATAAGAGACCCCCATGGGAAAAGTCTACATAGCAATCATAACCGAAGAATAACACCAACTAAAGTAAACCACTATAAAACCTGAAACGGCTGCTGGATAGCTAAGGTATAACCCACTTCGGAATGCTTACGACGACCTAGGGTGGGAGACAATCATACTACTTCTACAAAGTTGCCTACACTGGGGTAGGAAGAGGTTCATTTATGTAGGTCTGTGTGAGAAGTTGGAGGAGTCGTGGTGGGCCCGCGGGGATTCGAACCCCGGACCTCCGCCGCGTCAGGGCGGCGTCCTAACCAGCTAGACGACGGGCCCCTACTGACACTACCACCCCCAGCTTTTATACTTTTTATTACGGAGTTCTGTTGCGGAGCCTAATAAAATATGTATGGGGTGTTTAATTTCTTGTGGTTGTGGTTTGTCTCAGGCTTTCAGCTAGGATTAATGTTACAGTAATTTGATGTTGTTTTAGTAAATAAAATAAGTTAAATAGAGGATGTTAATTAGAATACTTGGGTATGTTATGAGGGGAGGTCTTCTTTACTGGTCCGGTTGTACTACTTCGTATTTAATTCCTAAGTTGTCTGATGAGATGAGCGTGATGTTAAGTAGGGTAGGTGTGGATTTTAAGTCTCTGGGGGGTGGGGAGAAGTGTTGTGGGTATCCGCTAGTATTGCTTGGTGATTATGAATCCTTTTCCGCTCTTGCTAATGAGGTAGTAGGATTAATCAGTGCTGAAGGGTTTGAAGTCGTCATTACTAATTGTCCTGGGTGTTATAGGTGTTTTACAGAGTTTTACCCTAAGGTTTTAGGTCGAAGTCCGTTTAAGGTTATGCATTCAACTCAAGTAATTTATGACGCAATTAGGAATGGTAGGCTTAAGTTTAAAGGTAGTGCTAATCTACGCGTAACCTACCACGACCCATGCGACCTTGGCAGGCATTCAGGTATTTACGACATACCTAGAAGTATTCTAACATCTATACCTGGGGTAGAACTCATTGAGATGAGTAGGAGTAGGGAGCACTCAAGATGTTGCGGTGCTGGAGGAGTTTTAAGACTTTCAATACCTCAACTCTCCACGCAGATCGCAGTTACTAGAATTAAAGATGATGTATCACCACTAAACGTCGACGCTATCATTACCGCATGCCCCACATGCGTTAAAAATCTAAGAGACGGTGTCTCAATAAGTGAACTACTCTACGGTACTAAAAGCTTTCAGGTATTAGACATTGTTGAGTTGGTAAATATGTTAGCAGAGTGAGGTGATATTCATGAGTTCTTGGTTTGAATCATATAAGGATGAAGTAACTAAAGAGTTAGAGAACGAAGTCTTAAAAGTTGCTTTAGAGAGATTCAGCAGGACTTACTGGAACGCACGTAATAACGCCCTGAGGAAATTACCATACTATAACTATTACAGGAAGAGGGTTAGGGAGATTAAAGCTTGGTCTATAGAACATTTAGATGAGTTAGTAAAGATGACCAAAGAAAGTGTGGAGTCATTAGGAGGTTCGTTCTACCTAGCCAACAACGCAGGAAATGCTGTAGAATATATATCTAAAGTATGTGAGAGCAGTAATGCTAAGTTAGTTGTTAAGTCTAAATCAATGGTTACTGAGGAATTATCACTTAATGAGGTCCTCATAGAGAAGGGTATTGAGGTCGTAGAAACAGACTTAGGTGAGTGGATCATACAATTAAGGAGTGAAAAACCATCACATATAATCTACCCAGCAATACACCTAACTACTGAGGAAATAGCTAGAACGTTCTCAAAAACACTAAACATGGAAGTACCTTCAGACGCTTCGAAACTAGTAAGAATAGCTAGAGAGAAATTAAGGCAGAAATTCATAAACGCTGACGTAGGTATTAGCGGGGCTAACGTCATAGCAGCAGAAACTGGGACGGTTTTAATTATAGAGAACGAGGGAAATGCTAGATTCGCAACAAACGCCCCACCAGTACACATATGCGTATCAGGTATTGAAAAGATAGTCCCAACAGTTGAGGACGCAATACTGGTCTCAAGGGTTATCACCCCCAACGCCACAGGACAGCTAATGCCCGTATACATATCACTAATAACAGGGCCTAGCAGAACAGCCGACATAGAATTAAAACTCACATTAGGTGTACACGGCCCTAAGGAATTCCATATGGTGTTAGTAGATAATGGTAGGTCGAAGATGGTGAAGGACCCAGACTTCAAGGAAGCTTCATACTGTATAAGATGTGGTGCATGCCTAAGCGACTGCCCAGTATACCGTGAGATAGGCGGCATAGTATGGAGTTATAAGTATATGGGAGGTATAGGAGCTATTTGGACTACATTCACCCACGGACTAGAAAAAGCAGCACCCATAGCATTTACATGCACCACATGCGGCCGATGTAAAGCCATATGCCCCATGGAGATAGATACACCGAGAATGATCCTCAAACTTAGGGAGAAATTACTTAAAGCTGGTCTAACACCGAAGCAATTACTAACAATATCTGAAAACATAAAAGTCTTCGGCAACCCCTTCGGAATCGCTAAAAAAGCGGAGTAAGGGAGAGACACTTGAAAATGTAGTTTTATTTAAAATATTTTTAAGTTACTTCTTCCTCCTGACCTTCTCCTCAATTTCCTTCTTATACCACTCAACTGCCGACGGATCTGAACCCTTAAGAAGGTTGGCGAGGTCTGCCTCTAAATTCGAGGGTTTAATAACAGCAACCCATGCATCATCATACGGGTTAGACATGAGTAATTTAGCCTGCTTTCTCAACTGCTCATTAACCTCAACTACCTCACCACTAACTGGTGATTCTATAGGACCTACCCACTTAGCAGACTCTAAAACACCTAAAGCCTCACCCTGCCTGACCTTAGCACCCTTAGGCTTCAGCCTCACGAAGACTATCTGACCCGCCGCTTTAACACCAACATCATCCATGCCAACCCTTACCCTATCAGGACCTTCAACCTTAGCCCACGTATGACCTTTACGCCAATAATACAAATCCTCTCTAAGCTCGAATTCTTCTATTTTAACCATATTAAATTACCACCACATAACTTATAACTTAATTTTATAAACCTTAATTTACTTTATACACTTCTCTGACCGCCTAGGCAGGTCCGAATTAGAGAATCAAATATCCTTCATTATTAGTCAACTTAGGTTAGATTATCAAATAGAAGAGGTAATAAATAGAATAGACGTAGATATAAGTAGAGGTCGTAGCAATGGGTAGTCCAGATTTAATAGATAAGTTGAAAGATATATTAGGACCTGATAAAGTTCTATCAGAAGTTGAGGATATCTACGTATACGGATATGACTCATCAATAGTGTATAGTGGGGTTCCCTGGGCTATAGTTAGGGCATACAGTACTGAAGATGTTGTTAAGCTCCTTCAATTTGCTGACGAACATCACATACCAGTAATTCCTAGGGGTGCTGGTACTAGCTTGACCGGAGGTCCTGTACCACTTAATGGGGGAATAATATTAGACCTAAGACCTATGAATAAAATCAACGTCAACGTAGATGACGGAGTAGTTGAAGCTGAGGCAGGTGCTACAGTTGATGAGGTTGATAGAGAGTGTAGGAAGTACGGCTTCATGTTCCCTATAGACCCTGCTAGTGCTGAAGTAGCTACGATTGGTGGTACCTTAGCAAACGACGGAGGTGGTATGAGGGGAGCTAGATATGGGACTATAAGGAATGTAGTACTCTCCATGGAGGTCGTACTACCAGGCGGTAAGGTATTAAACTTAGGCTCACCTGTCTACAAACAAGCACTCGGCTACGAGTTAACTCAACTCCTAGTGGGTTCTGAAGGAACTCTAGGGGTGATTACTAAAGCAGTATTTAAGATAGTCCCACTCCCGGAGAGGTTAGGACGTATACTAGCATTCTTCAACGACGTAGAGGATGCAGCCAGAGCCATATTCACAATCAGACGGAGGGGACTCCAACCACTAGTCTTAGAGTTCATGGACGACATCACACTCCAAGCTGTAGACAGTGTCTATAAGTTGGGGTTACCTCCAGCCGCTGCAGCCGTTCTCGCAGACGTTGATGGGTATGCAGAATCTATTGAGAGACTCATAAACACATTTAAGAACATATTCATAGAGCATAACGCATTTAAAGTAGATGTAGCTACCGACCCTAAAGAGATGGAGAGAATATACGCTGCTAGGAAAGGAGCCTACCCAGCACTATCAAGGCTATATCCAGTAGTCATCATAGGTGATGTCTGCGTACCACTATCTAAACTGCCTAAGATGGTGAGAGCCGTTAAAGACGTCTCGAAAAAGTATGAGGTACCTATAGCTGCCGTAGGACATGCCGGTGATGGAAACCTACACACCTTCACCGGACTGCATTCTGCAACAGGAGATGAGTGGGAGAGAGGTTATAAAGCAAATGACGAATTATCATTAATTGCTGTTGAATTAGGAGGTTCAGCCTCAGCAGAACATGGAATAGGTATGCAGAAAAAACACCTACTACTTAGGGAGTTAAAACTACGTAGTGGTGAGCATGTAGTAGAAATAATGAAGGACATCAAGAAAATATTCGACCCGAAGGGAATTATGAACCCGGGAAAATTACTTGATTAAGGTGTTCGTAATGGCCCACATTAATGAGAAGGAGGAATTCCTAACCAAGGTGAAAGAATTCGTAGACTCATGTAAGAAATGCGGCTTCTGTAAGGCAGTATGCCCGATATTTAAGACCAGCGAGTACATAGAGACATACAGCCCTAGAGGGAGGATGCTCCTACTACAGGGATTATACGAAGGTAAGCTAAGACCTAGAGAGTATCTAGCATTAAGACTCTACTGCACACTATGTGGTTACTGCTCAGTAAAATGTGTTTCAGGACTTGAACTAACTGACGCATACCTAATCGGTAGGGCATACCTACATAGCAATAATGTAGTCTTGAGTGAAATCCGCACCATAACTGAGAACATCTCTAAGAACGACAACCCCTACGGCATAGATATTAGCGTTAAAAGCATGTGGATCGACTTCCTGCCAGAAAGACCTACAGGAAAATCCAAAATCATCTACTGGGTCGGGTGTACTACATCACTTAGAAGGGTTGATACAGCAACCGCGGCATATCAGCTGATTAGTAGTTTGGTTGGTGATGGTGTTGGTGTTTTAGATAGTGAGCCCTGCTGTGGTTGGCCTCTCTACCTAGCAGGTGATTTAGAAGGTTATAAGAAGCAGCTTACTAAGGCTTTAGAAGTTATTAAGACTTCAGGCGCTGAGGTAGTAGTAACTACGTGCCCAGCATGTACTAGATCCCTAAGAGATAAAGCAAAAGAACTAGGAATAAGTAATAACGTAAGAATATACCACATAGTAGAATACCTAAAAGAATTTGAGGGAAGACTACCAAAACTAAAACTAAACGAAACAATAACATACCACGACCCATGCGAACTAGGAAGACATATGAAAATACTAAAAGAACCAAGACAAATAATAAACAAAATAGAAGGAATAAAACTAATAGAAATGAGGGGAAACCAACTAGAAAGCAACTGCTGCGGCGGGGGAGGACTATATCTACCGTTAAACCCTGAGAGGAGTTCCTCAATAGCTTTAAATAGGTTGAGCGACGTGCCTAGAGGGGTTAGGAAGTTAGTTACAGCATGTCCGAGCTGTGAAGTTCAGCTAAGCACAGCTGCCCAGAATGCGGGGTTAGATGTTGAGGTATTAGATATCTCAGAACTAATCTTAAAGGCTTTAACCGCTACTGACAGGTGACTCCTTCTAAATGTTTCAATCATTGGCAATATATTTAGAGTTATTCATCAAGTTCTTAAAGATAAGCACTATAGGCTTCGGCGGCGGTTGGTCCATAATTAATTTAATTGAAGAGGAAGTTGTTAGGAGGTCTAAATGGTTAAATGAGGAAGAGTTTAGTGATTTAGTAGCTATTGCCGCATCAACACCAGGACCTATAGCTCTTAATGCCGCTACCTACATAGGTTATAAGGTTGGTGGAGTAGTAGGTTCTGCTATAGCATCCTTTGCCGTAGTATTACCCCCATACCTAGTAATACTTGCAGTAGCCTACGGTCTTGAGTACTATGTAGATAACCCATACGTTAAAGGGTTTTTAAACGGTTTAAAGGCTGTTGTATTAGGATTATTTACGCTATCAGCCTACACGGTCTTCCGCAATACTCTAGCCTCATTACATACGTTACCTCAAACATTTCTACTCATAGTACTCACAGCAGTCTTCATCCTCCTACTATATAGGGTTAAGTTAGACGCCGTAGTAGCAGTAGCTATCGTAGGCTTATTAGGCGTATTAGCTACACTACTTAAGATATGGTGACCTCACCAATCAACTTATTACTTTAAAGGGTGAATATTAATAGGTGGTGAACGTGTTTCAAGTAGAGTTAATTGGTGAAGCAAGAATACAGCGTATCATGCTTAATATGGCTCAAATAAGGTTAAGTCCTGAAGACCTATCAAACCCTGTTTCATTTCAGATAGCCCTCTCCAGAATATATGAGAACCTCATGAAGGCATTAGAAGGAGGTATTAAGTATACATACGTAGCCGAGGTAAGATTTAAAGATTCGCTAGGCAATCAAGTTGTCTTCGCGGTGGACTTAGGCGATAAGATCCCGGCAACACCTTCCGAGAGGCTTAAGGCTAGGATAAGCATCGAATTCTACGAAGAAGATGAGGAGCTATCTAAGTAGTTAGAAGCTCATAAGCTTCATAGATATTACGGTAGGACTACTGGAGGACTACTGGAAAATTAATCATTTAGATAGGTATTCAAGGAATATAATTAACATATCCTAATTTAAGATATGGTAGTATATATGACACCATGCGATCTCGTTAGTACAGACCACTTCTGTAGATGGTGGTATTATGAGGGGTAAGGATACTATTAAATTGAGTAGAGGACGAGATGAAGATGTAGACATCATTAGAGTTTTAGTTGTGAGGTCCTCAGACCTCGCTAAAATCTTAAGCACGCCTATTAGCGGAGATGAAGTATCTGCTAAGTTTGGAAAAATATTTGAGGAGGAATACACGTTAGCAAACCATATCTACATGTGGAGCGGGTATTCCCAAATACCTACATGGTTCATAAGGAAGATCGCCTATAGATTAAGAAGTGAGGGAATATACAGCAAGGACTTAGTAGTTAAGGCTTATAGAGCCTACTCAGCCCTTCTGAAAGCTGGAGTCGTCGGTGAGAAACCGCCGACAGCTTTCAGACACTACTCAGATTCTATCTTCATAGCTGCGCAGCCAGACCTCTACAACGAATCTGAAAAAACTTACTATGAGTTTAAACTATATCAGATAAACGAATACGCTAGAACCCAGACGAAGATCTTTGCTTGGGTCTTAAAATCCCCAGTAGTTTTAGTAGGTCTTAAAGAGGATGCCAGCGGTTACATACACGTAGAGAAGGAGGTCATCACACCCCCAGACTCTATAGACGTGAGTACTGAGGTCTTAAGAACTATTGCTAGACCAGAGCTCTTCTGTGCTAAGTTGATGAAGCCGTTAAAGTACTGTGTTGCGGAGTATGATGAAAATGAGTACTTCGAGGATTTATGAGAAGGACTACTAAATACTTAATGGTGGTATGCAGAATCAGTTGGTTTTAAATAACTTGAATGCCTCAGTATATATTTGGGTTTAACTTATGAGGTTGACATTTGCTAGTGCTAGGGTATGGCGTTATATCATGGCTGGTGTGAGTAAGTTCATAGAGTTCGGCTTAATTACTGTTGATGAGGGAGGTCTAGCCTTCAAGGCCATAGACCCGTCAAGAGTTTCATTAGTTGAGATGTACATACCTAGGGAGTCTTTCGATGTATTTGAAGTAGATGGTGAGTTAAAAATAGCTGTAAATGTTGAGGAATTAGGCAAGATCTTACGGAGTTCTGAAAAAGATGATAGGATATCCTTAGAATTTAAGGAGAGTTCCATGACAATTGAGTTCGAGAGGAAGGGAGTTACTAGGGAATTCACAATACCTCTTCAAATCGGTAGTGAGGCTGAAGCAATTCCTGAGTTAAAGCTTGAACTAAATAACAGGTTTAGAGTTCCAGGACTCCTACTTTACGAGGGTATTAATAGTATTGAAGGTCTAGGTGATGTGCTAACTATTACGACCTCCGGGGAGGACCTCCATCTAATAGTTAGAAGCGACCTCGGGGAGGCTGAAGTAGTCTTCAACACTCAGTCGGGGTCGTTGCTTGAGAAAGAGGTTAATGAACCTGACTTCAAAGTATCATACGGTTTGGAGTACTTCACATATGTTAAATTAGCTATGAGGATTTCCGAAAACGTAGACATACTACTAAGTCCTGAAATGCCTTGCAAACTGATTTTCAACTTCCCGCAAGGCGTTAAGATGAATTACTATGTCGCACCTAGAGTTGAGTAGTAAGACTAAGAACATCATTAAGGAGTTATTCAGAGAGTACTACAGGAAGACCGATGTTAAAGTCCCTAATGACTTTATCATGAGGGAGTTCGCGTTCCAAACATTTGATAGCGAGTCGTATATAAGGCATAAATCATTTAGCTCGTTAGCACTACTTAAAGAATATATAGTTTCAATCGTACCTAAACACTCTTACTTCTCATCAGCAATTTACCGAGATCCAGGAATTGAAAACATGGATGAGAAAGGCTGGATTGGGTCAGATCTGATATTCGATATAGATGCTAATGAAATACCTGGGTGTAAGCCCTTAAAAATAAGCACTTATATAGGTAATGAGCATCATGAAGTAGAGTTAATTAATGATGAATGCATAGAGCTAGCTAAGAATCATGAAGTAGAGCTATTGGACGTACTTACCAATGATTTAGGTTTTTCCTACGACGAACTTGAGATACAGTTCTCAGGTAATAGAGGCTTCCACACTAGGGTACACCCGAAGGATGAGTCATGGTTGATGTTGAATTCATCTGCGAGGAAGGAAATAGTAGACTATTTAAAAGGTGTGGAATTAGACATACGTTACATCATCCCAGTAGACGAGAAGAAAGTAAAGTTAAGTAAGCCGAAACCCTCTGAAGGCGGTTGGCGAAGGAGGATTGCTAAGAAGGCCTCTGATATAATTGATGGGGAACCCGCCGAATACTTTAAATCGTTAATACCTAAGTGCGTTATAGAAGTTGATGAAAAGGTGACCATCGACGTATCGAGGCTTGTCAGAATTCAGGGAAGTCTAAACGGTAAGACAGGTCTTAAGGTAGTTAAATTAAGTAGTGAGGACTTATACGACTTCAAGCTCGGGGATGAGTTATCCCCCTTTACAGACCATACAGCGATAATACTACCTACAGCAGATATAAAGGGTGTTAAGCTACTAGGGCATGAGTTAGAACTCACTAAATATATGAGCTTTAGAGTCCCTGCAAGTATAGCTATCTACCTAGCCCTCAATAAATTAGCCTACATTATGAAACTCTTATGAGCTAGTAAATGAAACGAAAGGTTAAAACCTCTAATGAAAGAGAACCCAAGACCTAAACTCATAGCATGCAGAACTCAGAAATCAGCCTATCTAACAGGACTACTACGTCATTTACTATATCAAACTTTAAGGAATTCCCCCGTATTAAATTCCTAAACTCTTCTACATCAACTAACCTGCATAAGTTATTACCCCCCTTCACAAGATCTATACCTAAGTCTACGTACTTAATTATATTGTAGGGGAGGAATTCCGGAGGCGTATTTACATTTACGTACACACCTTTCACCTTACCATTAGATGAGAGATATTCATGCTTTACCCACCACCTACCCTCACATATCTCTGAGATTATTTTATCACCAACATCTTTAGAAACCCCTAACCCATCGTAAACCCCACCACCTGTAACCTCCCTCTCTAAATTAACGCATATGTAATCATCCCTCAACACCCTTGAGATCCTACCCTTACTTAAACTTAACACACTACCATCAGGTCTGACATGCTTTATAGATACCTCAGATTCTAATAACTTACTTAGAATCCACTCCCTTAAACATCTGCTTAAAATACTTACGTCAACGGCATGTGCTAGAGTATCCATCAAATCAATAACATCTTTAAACATATCTTCCAGACCTCTTAAGCGGTGGTGGTAGGGTGCTGTACTAGTTACAGTATTCCTAACACCATCTAGATAATCCTTAGATATGGAGGAGAGTACTATTAACGCTACTTTCTCACCCTCATACACTATATCTAAAGGTCTGCTCTGCACAACTAACTTCTCAAGCTCATGTAACTTACTAAACAACCTACCCAACTCATCTATAACTTCCTTCAGGTCTGCGTCGTCGACATTACTCCTCCAATGTATGCTATAACCCTTTCTTACATAGCTCGATGATATGGTTAGTAATTCTGAGATTTTATTCTTATTCTTAATGAAGTTACTAAAGGTTATCTTATTACCTCTACCAACTACTGCGTAGTAGCCGACAACCCTTAACTTATTAGAGAATACTACACGCTCACCACGTCTTAAGGGGACTTTAATAGATGTTACATAGACTTCAGAGCCTTCAATACATTCGTTAACGTCCATTAAAGGTGCATGCCCGTAAGGTGAGTCAACTAAGCACTCACCATCCTTCTTACCAACTATGAAGGTCTTAAAAGTCGTGTAGAGACCTACTTCAGGCATGTTTAACACTACGTAAGGCAACTCACTAACTAGTATGTTTACTACAGACTTCACAGCTTCTGGGAAGCCTATCACTAAGATATTTGACGGGTCTTCATCATCAGACTTAACCGTTACGTCTGCCACCTCACCTCTCAGATTACTCACACCTAACCTCCTAGCTATGACGTCGCTGACATCGACTAATATCAGACCCCTCTCATGTAATATCTTTGAGAGCGCTGTTGCATATACACCTCTAACCCTAACTTTAAACTTCATTTTACTATCTTACCCTTCAATCCTTAATAGTTGAGAGTACAGCCATTATGTTCCAGATAGCTGTCCTAGTATGGATGGGCATATTAGGATCTTGACTCACATCATCTAAGACTCCGACAGCGTTTGCCGCCCTAACCCCAGGTGAGAGACTCTTATCCTGCAACATGTTGAGAGCCTCTATAGCAGCTCTCCTAATATTCCTAGGAACGCTTGAATCACTAACTATCTTATTTAACAGCCTAACAGCCTGAAGTATTTTAGCCTCATTAAGGAGTTTAGTATCCACCTTAGACTCCCCACTCATCATACCACCTCACACTGAACCGTTAGTTAATTTAATAACTCTATCTAAATAATTTAATGGGATTAAAAATAATTAAGGATGATGCTAACATTAAAAAGATGAGTGATTTGCTGAGAACCGGAGCTATAATGCTAAGCGAATCATGCCCTATATGCTCTTTACCACTCTTCAAACTTAAGAGTGGTGAAGTCATATGCCCAACACATGGTAGGGTTCAAATAGTTAAGAGTGATGAGGAAATACTCTCCATAACTACTATAGCATCATTAGATGAGTTAGAGAGAGTTGCAGTAAGCATTATCAATAAGTTGAGGAGGGATTTAGAAGTTGGGAACTCCGACGCTAATGATTCAAACATAGTTAGGATGTTAGTTTCCTGGCTCGACGTCTTAGAAAGAGTGAGGAGATTGAAAGCAATTATAAAACATAGTGAGAAGGCCTGATAGTGAAGGCCTCAGAACCGTTAACTCTGGTTTGAGCCACGGATCAATTTGAAAATATGTCCCATCACCTCATCGACTACTTTCCCTAGGTCTAACCTACCGTCAATTAGTAGGAGTTCACCGCGTGAGACAAGGTCTAAGTAGATCTTCCTAGCCCTCTTAATTAACTCAATGTCAGCTTCTACACCCTTAATTCTAGTTGTAGATAATTTCTTTCTCTTCAAACCGACCTCCGGGTCTACATCTAGGTATACAGCTAGTTTAGGCTTCACTACAAACTTATTAACATCTAATATCCACTGGAGGTCTACGCCCTGCGCTCCCTGATAGGCGAGTGATGAATAGTAATACCTATCACTAATCACTACGTATCCTGAACTCATGTAAGGTAGTATGACCTTACTAATATGGTAGTACCTATCTGCAGCCATAAGTAATGTCTGCACTACTGGGTCAATCTCACTCCAATACTCGTTAACTACATTCACTATAAACTGGGTGTATGGTTCATAGGTGTAAATAGCTTTAAACCCTAAGTCCTCCAGCCTCCGTGTTACTTCCTTAGAGACTGACGTCTTACCAGCTCCGTCAATACCTTCAATAACTATTAAAATACCCTCACTCAATGACGAACACACCCTCCCTACTTAATAGCCTGCCGAAGCATCTACTACAACCAGCTAATATCTTAGTAAGACCTACCCAATCCTCAACTACAGCCATAGGTATGTTTGAAAGTACACAACCAGTTATCAATAAGGTATCTAAACTCTTAACAATCATTGCTGCAGGTGCGAGTGACCTCTTAGAAAGTGAGTAAATAATATAAGGACCTACTGTACTGCCACTAGAACCCGGGAAGACTAATAGCTTATTCTTAATAGGTCCGTAACCTATTAAAACTCCCTGTTCAACGTCTAAATCGCCTAAGAAGGAAATATGCTTACTAACAAATAATACCTCCCCTTCAGCATCACCTTCCACAACTTGCTTAATCGGTATTCTAAACCCCAATCCCTACAACCCTCACACTTAGAAATTATAAGCTTAAACTCAGCCCACCAGTTAAGAACGTTTTAATTAACTTCTTAGTCGGGAGGACTACTACCGGCACCTTACAAAGCCTACTTATATAGCTACAAGCCTTAGAAGAGTCTGTAACCACATAATTAACTTTAAGTAAGTCCAGCCTGGATACTACAGCGCATGAACTGCCGATAACCTTAATGTTATACCTCATCAACTTATTAAGCATTTCCTTAACACCCCTATCTACAAAGCCCTCATAAGTTGTTATCCATAACTCCCTATCACTTAAGTCTGGCAAGCCACTCATACTGCTTACCTCATCAATCAGCATTTTTAACACGCTTACTAATTCATTATAGCTGAGGTGTGGACAACCAATTAGGTAGAGACCCCTACCACCTGCAACATCACTTGAAAACTTCTTAATGTATGACTTTACATCCTCACCGCTTATTTTAAAGAACTCCTCGTAAGCTGCATCAGATACTAACTCTTTATATCCTGGGGTCACACCATCTACAATAGCCATAGGCGTATTTGAAGTCGTACCCAAACCAGCTAGAAATGACTTCAAACTGTAAGTACTTCTAAAACTAAGCCCTAATATGTATGGTATTCTCTCACCTATTAACTCACCAATCATTAAGCCTAGAAACCCCAACTCTACCTCACCTACACCTACGACGTTCACCAATACTTTAGGCTTCCTATTACTGAGTAAGTGCACTCCTGACTTATGGGTTCTACCGGTAATAGCTGCTAGTAATGCGAGAGGTCCCCCCTCCTTATTACTTAGAGCACCCAACACAGTATTAGAGTAGAGGACTGCATTACTCTCAGCCCATGCTAAGTGCTCGCCCAACCTAGGAGGTCTTACATTATATGGGGCGCATGTGTAGAATTTAACTCCTAACTTATCTAATGCCTTAATAATTCTTAACTGCTTATCAACCACCCCATCACCATGTCCCACTCCTAAGTAATCGGACATCACCATATACGGATTTGCCGATGTGAACACCTCAACACTACCACCACTCAACACTAAATCCTCAATAAATTCTAACCCAGCATCACCTACGTTAAAGTATGAGACTCCTGAAATATGTGCGTGCCCGACCTCCACTAATTCCTGAGCTCCTAACGCCTCACCAACCTTAACAATGACTTTCAACGCGAGTGCTTTAGCCGCACCGAACTCACCTTTAATCATCCTCTCCTCAATACTGCTTAAGTACATCGGAACACCTAGACCTTAGGCCTCCTAAACGCTTCAAAACTATCTACCGGTGCAGTCGCATCAATACCTAACTTATCTGTAATACCGTCAGATGAGCTAGGGTCTAAGGTAGAGCCTCGGGCATTCCTAATAATAATTAAGTCATCACTAGCTTGAACCCTAGTAGCTATAGCCCACTCAACATCTGCTAAGTTATCAGGGTCTACGTCCGAATCCACAACCACAACATACTTTAAGCTTGGATGTGAAGCAAACGCAGCTAGTATAGCGTTCTTCGCATCTCCGTCGCTATTCTTATCAATTGAGATCACAGCATGTAACCAACAACCACCGGAAGGGGTTAACCTAACTTTATGGACTTTGGGAACTACCCTCCTAACACCGTCCCATATAGCAGCCTCCTTAGGAAAGCCCATAAGCAGTTTATGCTCCATACCTCCGGGTAAGATTACGTGGAATAAACGCTCCTCAACATGTTTATTTAGGTAGACCCTATCAACATGTATTACTGGCTGCTTTCTAGCCCTATCGTAAAGTCCTAGTAGGTCTAGGAAAGGTCCCTCAACGACCTGCTCGTTTATTATCCTCCCCTCCATAACCACTGAGGAATTGCAGGGGACTGGTAGGCCGTACATAGGAGTTCTACAAAATCTTAAATCACCACCAATCAACTCCCTCGCTAAGTCAAATTCGAAGACACCGTAAGGAGGTGAGAGAGAAGCTAATAACAGTAGTATCGGATGTACGCCGATAACTACGGCTACTGGAGTGTCAACACCTAATTTGGAGTTCAAACTCACGATCCTGTAGAGATGTCTTGGAACTATCCTAATAGCAACTCTATCATTAGATACTAACATAAGCCTGTGGATTGATGCATTAAAACTATCTAGGTCAGGCGTCCTAGCAATCACTATAGATGAGGTAATGTACATACCGCCATCACCTTCGAAGAATTTTATAAATGGCAATCTACTCAAGTCCGTATTAATAGCTGTGAAGTAGTCTGCGAAACTGTCTTCAAACTCTCTCACACCTGGAGGGTTAGAGCCTAACACGTTAAGTAGTTTTCTATACGCCTCCTCATCATTTGAAGCATTTAAAGCCTTATACAATTTCCTCCTACTGTTAACTACATTTCCGACGCATAATAAGTCACTACCCTCGACCTCGAAGAGTAAGGTCGTACCATTTAAGTCGGACTCTATTAACTCCTTAGTGACTTCCAAGTAAGGTTTTAACTTAGACTTCCTAACTACTAAGCCCTCACCACTGAGTTCATCTACAAACGATTTTAAACTACACATTTAACCACCCTACCAACCTCTTCATACCTTTCATTTAATCTGACCTTACCAGCTATCAGCCCGCCTATAATACCGTTCCAAGGGGTTATAACATATACGTTCCTACCAACGTAGTCTACTTCGTCTAATATGCCAACTGATACGTCTCTTAAGTCGTTGTCTAAAATACCAACTAATAATCCCTTTTCATCACCCTCATAAACGATATTTAACTCCAAGTCCTTCTTACATATGACCTGAGAAGGACTTACCTTAAAACCCTTCTTGAAGACGACGTTTAAAACATTATGAAGTAACGAGCAGTAGGCAATACCCTCACGTAATGCATTATAGTTTTCTAAATAATCACGTAATTCATCAGTGTTTAACGGCTTACCACTAAGTATGCAGAACCCTATCAATGTTAGGCTGTCAATACTGAGCCTGACCCTCCTTACATTACTGAATAATTTCATGTATGAATGATGCCTTAGATAGCGTCTATCCTCCCTATCACGCTCTCTAACGACTTTAGGCTTTGGGGCTACTAAGACCTCAGATGGGTAAGATTTTAAGGAATTTTTAAAGTACGTGTAGAGCATATCGTCAAGTACTATGACGTGGGTAGGTCTTAACATTCTGATCATTAACTCCTTAAGTTCTAAGGCACTATAGCCTGAAACCCAACCATCCGTATTAACTATTAAGTCTACGTCACGATTTAAAAGCTCGTAGACTACTTCCTGAAAAGCTGCAATAAATTGATGTGCGCAGAACTGAGGTGAGTTACAACCAACGTACTTCATGATCACTGGTTGCAACTCCCTCAACCATAGGAACTTATCCCTAGGTTTTGCAACACCTATAGTGCAGGGAACCGCTATATCAGCCTGACCTATATCAGCATCCACTATATACACTTCACGTCCCTCGGAAATCAACCTATTCGCTATGAACGCCGTTAGAGATGTCTTACCAGCTTCAGGAGGGCCTATGATAATTACACGTACCCTCCTACGATCTCTAACGACTTCAGCACATATATTTAACCAGGAGTCAATAACCTCCTCACCGACTTGCGGTTCATCTAACGAACCACCACTACCTAAGGCGACCTTCAACTCACTACGCCTTACTGCTTTAATCCCATAGCTCCTGTATTTATTAATTACTAACTTACTACCAGTAGTGAAAGATGCTCCAGCAATCATTACCTCACCGTTAAGTACCTCAATGCTGGCAGGACCGCAAATTCTTAATATCCTCCCTTCATCAACAATTAAATTAATATTCAATGCTTGTAACCCTAAATAAACGTTAAGTTAAGAGGGTTAAAATTACTGCAACATTTAAATCATATACATCTTTATTAATACCTGCCTACCCATAATAATTGGTGCGAACTTGTTTGGATGGCATGGTAGATTGTTGAGGATAAACCTGAGTAG
>Ga0209080_1000353_pt1 | contig 31941 bp, 28 predicted proteins | sample JNZ110809AmetaG_FD_184123 | JGI IMG/M metagenome (GOLD analysis project Ga0209080, IMG submission 184123) | Hot spring microbial communities from Jinze hot spring, China to study Microbial Dark Matter (Phase II) - JNZ 110809A (SPAdes) (version 3) ...
TCAATTTTTATTACTGGAGATGTTGATGCTTCGACCAAAGGAGGTTTGTGAGAAGCTCGGTATCAGCTACACTACTTTGAGGGAGTATGTTAGGAGAGGTTGAATTAAACCTGTTGTTCTTGAGAGTGGTAAGTGGAGGTTTACCCTGAACGGGTGGAGACCGATGAAGCGGGCGTCGATGAAAGGCGCCCCGAGGTCAATGAAGCCAAGGGTCGAGGCATCAAACCACGTCAATCAACATGAAAACCGAACCCCTACCTAAATCTTTTAGGAGGTTTATGGTGCAGTTTAGCTAAATTTTATGGTGGTTAAGGACAAAACTTAATAATTAAGAATATTAAGTGTAGGGGTTGGTGTGATATCTCTATGGGCTATAAGTTTAGGAACCTTATAAAGCCGTTAAGAGAAGGTGGAGTACCAGTAGAACTATTACCACGGGAAAAATTCTTCTGGATGGAATCCAAAGATCTCGAAGGATATCCGGGCCACTTTTATATAGGGTATATAATAGAGCCGAGAACATTACACCCGATAGATGAGAAGTTGGCGGTAAAGCATCCCTACGATGAATTACTAATCTTCGCTGGAACAAACAGTGAAGATATATTGGATTTAGGGGCTGAGGTATCCGCGGTTATTGGGGAAGAGGGAGAGGAACATGTTATCACTGAGCCATCAGTTTTAATAGTTCCAAAAAATGTCCCTCATGGTCCTATAAAAATAGGTAAGATTAAGAGACCAATAATCCATGTAGCCCTTTGTGATGCGCCTGAATATAGAGCTGAGTTTAAGAAACGTGATATCCGAATGCAGGGTACAAAATATTCTAAACTAGTTAAAAGATTAACAACTTCCAAGACGGCATATGAAGGCTACCTCAAGGAGGGTCCAATAACTATAGATGAAAGGGGGGTCATGGATCTTAGGGCAATAGGCCCTGGAGAAGCATATCAGATAGTGCAGATGCATCCCGAGGATCTTGAAGGGGTTAATATTAGCTTCTCATGGGAATTCTTTAAGACTACTGGCGTTTGGATGTCAACTAAATTAGCGCATGTCCACCCAGAGCCGGAGCTGCTAATTGCTATAGGACTAGACCCCAACAACATTTATAATCTGGGAGCATCTATAGAATTCTGGTTTGGTTCTGAGCGCGAAGTTTATGTTATTGACAAGCCAGTGGCAATAACTATACCGCGGCCCTGGATTCCACATACGCCAGTTGTTACGCAGCGGGTTGATAGACCATTTGCATTTATGCTTATATGTCCTGGAAGATATACGCGAGCGGGCTATGTGGAGACTGGATGGGATGTTTAGCCTACTGCCTAAAAATTGAGGTAAGTGCATGTGCGGTGAATCCTTAGGTTCATGACCTTTAATCTAAATTCTTTCTATTTTTAATGTGCGTTTAAGCTCATGAGCTGCGTGTACCGCATCAACATTTATCGTGCTTTTGCCCTAAATATTTAAGTTCGGTTAAGTAGTATAAAAGGTGAATCACGGAGGTTGATGGAATTGGAGAAAAAATATGGGCATCTAGTTAAAAGATTGACGATACAGAAAGGGCCTGGCGGAGCTCTTCCAAATCAATTGATTTGGCTGGATAGCAAGACGCTTGAAGGCTTACCCATAAACTTTGGAGGTGGTGATCATGTTGCAACTGGATATTGGCATGCGTGGGCTGGTGCTCATACGCATCCCTACGATGAGGTTCTGCTATTCCTTGGACTAGATACACGTGACATCACTTACCTAGGGGCGGAGGTTGCCATAGAGATAGGGCCGGAGCAAGAGGAGCATATAATAAATGAGTCCTGTGTTGTGGTGATACCGAAGAATCTTCCTCATGGTCCACTTACAACCTTAAGCGTAGAAAAGCCCTTCAGAAGCTGTCACATCCTCCTGGGACCTGAATATAAAGTTAACTGGTTTCCTAGGGATGCAAAGCCACCTAAGACTAAGGGGGAAAAGTACCGCCACCTTATAAAGCCATTAAAGGGTAGAGTTATCAGTCCAGCGAAGATGGGGGTTGGCTCAGGAAACGCTGATCAAGCAGTCTGGTTCTTTGGTAGAGATTTAGAGGGGCTAGAGCTCAATTTCACATGGGGATTCTATAGTGGATGCGGCATCTGGCATCGTGAAAGGGGTAAATCGCTTGCCCATATACACCCATTTGATGAACTGCTTATCTTCTTAGGCTTAAACCCCTATGATTTAAACCACTTTAAGGCGGAGATCGAATTTGATATGGGCCCTGAGCATGAAAGGCATATCTTTAATGAGCCTACGGTCGTAATATGCCCCAAAGGGCTTCAGCACACTCCGGTCATAACTAGGTGGGTTGATGAACCATACTGCTGCTTCGTGATTTCCCTCAGCTCAGAATATAAAGCCGAATGGGTTGAGTAATACAGTGAGCTAAATAAGGTGATAGATTGAATTCCACCGAGAAGTTAAGGGAGTACGGAAAAGATATCGAGAAGCTCATTATTCTGCGGACCGCGCCAGTAGCCGTAAAAGTATTAAAGGATGAATCAGAGATCCCTGAGGGCTCCCTAAGACCCAAAAAAGATTTAAATGGGCATATCGCGCTATGCCAAGCCTTCACCCTAGCCCGCCGCCAAAGACTTAACATAACTATGTTGAAGGAGGATCACTGGTGTTTTAAACCTTTAATAGATTATGGGCTTGTTGAACCACCCGAATCATATCTTGAGGGATTAACCCTATACCCATTTTTCATATCTGATAAAGGAGCTGCGGCTAAACGCATTAAGGAATCTATGCGTTTACCACTAGGTAAATATATTGGATTAACATGCGCGCCGTTAGAAAGAGTTAACTTTGACCCGGACATAATACTTATTTATTGTAACCCAGGGCAACTAAGACATTTGCTTCTTGCCATTGGATATAAGAGTGGTTATCAGGTCACATCCATATTTGATCCAATAGGCTCTTGCGTTCACTCCGTCATCCCACCCCTCTTAACGGGAGAATGCGCTATCACGGTTCCAGACCCCGGGGAATACGAGAGGGCGATAGCTGGCGAAGATGAAATTATATTCTCTGTTCCTAGGAAGAGACTTGAAGATCTAATGCTTGGGCTCTGGCATCTAGAGAATTCTATGAGGGGGTACAACAGATTCACATACTTAATAAGACCAGACTTTCCACAACCACCATTTTATCAAGAATACTTTAGGATGTGGGGCCTCAGTGGAACGAGAGAAGGTAATTAAGAAACTTTACCCTAGTCAATTTTTTCTTTGAGAAAAATATATATTGACTTCTTCAACCTTATGATTAAGATATCCAAGGCTAGTCGAGTTGAGTGAAAAATGCCACTGCTGGAGATAAGCGGCTTAAAAACATATTATTACGTTGATGTTGGCGTTATAAAGGCTGTTAATGATGTTGACCTGGTTCTAAATAAGGGTGAGTGCCTAGGAATAGCTGGCGAATCCGGATGTGGGAAAAGTACGCTTGCATTATCCATTCTTAGGTTGATAAAGCCGCCAGGCCGTATAGTTGGTGGAAAAATTCTTTTTAAGGATGTGGATCTCCTATCCCTAAAGATGGAAGAGATGCGTAAAATCCGCTGGCATAAAATTGCCATGGTTTTCCAAGGAGCAATGAACGCCCTAAATCCAGTCCATACCATAAGGGATCAAATAGTGGAAGCAATTGTAAATCACCTTGACTATAGTAAGACTGAAGCAGAGAAGAAAGCAGCTGCACTACTTAAATCGGTTGGATTGAACAGTTCAGTTCTTAGAAGCTATCCCCATGAGCTCAGCGGGGGCATGAAGCAGCGTGCCCTCATAGCTATGGCTTTATCTTGTGATCCCGAGATATTAATTGCTGATGAGCCGACAACAGCCTTAGATGTAGTAACGCAGGCTCAAATTCTCATGTTGCTAAAGGATTTACAGAGACAGCGTGGTCTCTCAATTATTGTAATTTCACATGACCTTTCAATCCTTGCACAGATATGTGATAAGATCGCCATAATGTATGCTGGTAAAATAGTAGAATATGCTGATGTTGAAACAATTTACGTGAAGCCAGCTCACCCATACACTACGGCTCTAATTAATGCTTTTCCAAGCGTTAGAGGACCTAAAAAGCCCCTTAGTATACTGGCTGGGGAGCCTCCAAACATGATAAACCTGCCCCCCGGCTGTCCCTTCCATCCGCGCTGCCCTTCTGCTCTTGAAATATGCTGTAAAGTAGAACCTAAAATGGTTCAGCTAGACCGAGAACATTATGTTACATGTCATTTATATGGAGGGCATGCTAGAAAGGAGAGTTGACAGAATTGTTGGAGGTAGTCCATCTAAGTAAGTACTTTATAATGCGAAGGGGATTACTGCAATATTTAAGGAGAGAAGAACCCAAATGTATACGTGCTGTTGACGATGTAAGCTTTAAGATCGATAAGGGAGAGATTGTTGGTTTAGTTGGTGAAAGCGGCTCAGGTAAAACAACCCTGGCGAGACTAATATTACGTCTGCTTGAACCAACCTCTGGCAAGATATTCTTTGAGGGACAGGACATATTATCTTTGAGTAATGATGAGATGAAAGAAATTCGAAAAAAGATGCAGATAGTTTTTCAAGACCCCTATGGAGCGCTTAATCCTAGAATGACAATTCAAAAGATACTGGAGGAGCCATTAGAGGTTCATAGTCTCTATAGTCCTAAGGAGAGAATAGACATTATTAAGAAAATGCTAAAGTCTGTTGGCTTAAATCCGCCGGAGCTCTTTCTCGATAAGTATCCTCATGAGCTAAGTGGCGGCCAGAGACAACGCGTAGTTATATCCCGCGCCCTCATTTTGAATCCGAGCTTCATGGTGATGGATGAACCTGTCTCTCTACTTGATGCAACTGTAAGAACGCAAATTCTAGACTTAATCCTCAGATTAAAAGAGGAATTTAATTTGACATACCTCTTTATTACACATGATTTAGCTTTAGCACGGTACATATGTAATAGAATCCTCGTTATGTATCGGGGGAGGATAGTCGAGATGGGTGAGACCGAGCAATTAATCTCAGAACCACTGCATCCTTACACAAAGATGTTGATATCGGCTGTGCCAGTCCCCAATCCCTCTATAAAAATTTCTCTACCGCCGAGGGCAAGCGAATTCGTAGACGTGTTTACTTATCAAGGTTGTAGGTTCTGCGCACGTTGCCCCGAAGCCACTCAATTATGCCAGAGAGAGGAGCCACCACTAATTAGTCTAGAAGGTGGGAGGTCTGTTGCCTGCTGGAAATATAAGTAGTTTAATCTTGGAATGCGGTAAAGCCTTTATATCTCCCTGCAAAAAGCTACTTATGGGAGGCGCAATTTAATCATGATTGGATATTTGATAAAAAAGCTCATTCAATACTTTATAGTCTTCTTCATAATTTTAGTTGTAATCTTCGCTCTTCCACGACTGATGCCAGGTAATCCTGCTGATTACCTTATAAGCAGTACAACGCTAACAATAGGTGAGACGAGCGAAATATTAAGGATGCAGCTTATAGAGAGATTCGGCTTAAATAAATCGGTTACCGAACAATTCATGTTATTTATAGCAAATACCTTCTCTGGTTACCTGGGGGTTTCTTGGAGATATTTCCCCAAAGAAGTGTTTACGTTAATTATGGAGAGGCTCCCGTGGACCATGCTCATAGTGGTCTTATCGAGGATAATATCATTATTTCTGGGATACTTTGTTGGAATCATAGCTGCGTGGAAACGTGGTGGCAAAATGGATATAACATTACAGACATTAGGTTTAGTCTCCATGTCTCTTCCTAGCTTTTGGGTAGCCTTAGTCCTACTGACAATATTTGCCTTCTACATCCCCATATTCCCGCTTGGAGGAGCCCTAGAGGCGGGAAAGATTTATAAGAGCATTTGGGATTTCATTAGCGACGCTTTGTACCACGCTGCTCTACCAGTCATAACGCTCTCTATCGTTACCTTCTTCCTCGACGCTCTCATAATGAGAAACACGATGCTAGAAATTTTAGGTGAAGATTTCATTTTAACTGCAGAGGCTAAAGGGCTTAAAGATAGAACTATAATGATTAACCATGCGGCTAGAAACGCTGTGCTCCCATTTATTACCGGGGCTTTAATGAGCTTTGGCTTACTGGTTACCGGGGCAATCTTCGTTGAGACAGCGTTCTCATATCCCGGCATAGGTATGCTTTTAGCTGAGAGCTTCTTTTCTAGAGACTTCCCAACAGCGCAGGGAATATTAATAATAACATCGTTGATCTTTATAGTGTCAAACTTCCTTGCCGATATAATATATATGTGGCTTGACCCACGCATAAGATTAATGGGATCAAGGTAGGGAGGTTAAAATATGCTGAGAAGTATATCTAGCTCATGGAAGCAATTTAGTAAGAGTAAACTGGGCATTGTAGGGCTAGTTATAATCTTAATTTTTGTATTCATGGCTGTTGCTGCACCAATCCTATCTCCCTATGACCCGCAGGCCTCCTTTATAGCACCTATGTTCACTCCGCCAAACTCTAAACACCTCTTAGGGACGGATGATGTAGGAAGGGATGTTCTTTCACAGATAATTTATGGCTCTCGTATTTCTATAATGGTTGGGCTGCTTGCCGCTGCCGTTGGAACACTACTTGGAACAATCATAGGGTTGGTTAGCGGGTACTTCGGCGGTATCGTAGATGATATTCTTATGCGGATAACAGACATCTTCCTAATCATACCATTTATACCGTTAGCTATAATGTTCGCACTCTACGTTGGCCCAAACATATGGAATGTAGTTCTAATATTTGGTTTTCTTGGCTGGCCTCCTGCGGCTAGGCAAATACGCTCTTTAACGCTATCTCTGAAGGAGGCTCAATTCATTGAGGCGGCCCGCGCCATAGGGGCTGGCAACCTACGTATAGTCTTTAGGCATATTCTACCTAACACGACAGGGGTAATAATAGCCAACGTTGTCTCTAGAACTGTTTTCGCCATATTGGCGGAGGCTGGATTAGCCTTTTTAGGCGCCTCCGACCCCAGAAACATTAGCTGGGGCATGATGATATTTTATGCGATGAGAAGCGGAGCTATCCTCTATGGAGCCTGGTGGACATATATTCCCGCTGGCTTCTGTGTAGCTCTTCTGGCATGTGGATTCGCCTTCCTAGGGCATGGAATAACATTGGTTCTTAACCCGAGGTTAAGGGGACGCTAACATTACTTCATCGTCTCAATGAATCAAGGCAATTTCGTAAGTCTTAAATATTTCACAATAACTTCTTCTTGGTGTGGGAAGAATATGGAATATGGAAGACTACTAGGAAAATATTTTCTGATAACTCTCCTGGCGTCTCTAATACTCGCTACATCAATTGCCCCTTCAGTAATCACCTTCGCAAGGGCGGAGGAAAATATACTTCGAATAGCCTTCGATTGTATACCAAGCACATTCAATCCGCTCCTCTCCATGCGAGACATCTGCCAGGCGGTGTGGTTTGGCGGTCTGCTTTATGAGCCTTTAATACTGAATCTATTTAATGGCAGTCTTGTTCCCTGGCTCGCTAAGAGCTGGGAGATTCTTGATGAAGGTACGAGGTATGTCTTTCACATCGATGAGAGGGCCAGATGGAGCGATGGGGAGCCAGTAACAGCATATGATGTGGAGTTCACGTGGAACCTGACAATGCGGTATGCATTCCCATCAGCACTACGAGGAATCCTACTGGAAGTTAAAGCAGTAGACAAATATACAGTAGAATTTAGAACGTCACAACCATGGGCAAGATGGTACTCAGAATTCGGCGGCACTAGCGTGTTACCAAAGCATATATGGGAGAAAATTGAGGATCCGCTGAGCTTTGAGTTTATTGACGATCCTAAGAAACATGTAACTTCCAGCGCGTTTATCTATGATTCATTTAAGCCTAATGAGTGGTGGTTCTTTAGGAAGAGGGCTGACTACTGGAAGAAAGAATCGATGCCTAAAATAGATGGAATTCTTCTCAGATTCGTCAGCGACTTCTCATTGTATCCACTCTTGCTTCAGAAAGGAGATGTTGATATAGCCTTACCTTACCCGTTCTATTTACTGGATCAGGTTAAGGGTAAGCCTAATATTGGTATATGGACGTTTCCGGTTCCTGTTGCAACAGAAGTCCTAGCAGTAAACACAAGACTATACCCACTAAACCTACCACAAGTAAGACAAGCAATAGACCTAGCAATAGACAAAGTCGAAATAGCAGAAAAATACTTCATGGGCTATGGAATGCCAGGAAATAGATGCCTAGTAAACATGGCAGTACTAAAAGAACTATATGTTCCAGAAGCAGCCTGGCTAGGATGGGGCAAAACAAAAGAAGAACGCATAGCGGAAGCCAACAGAATCCTAGATGAACTCGGATTTAAGAAAGGACCAGACGGAGTAAGAGTAACACCAAACGGAACAAGACTAAGCTACAAGTTCATTATACAAATGGCCCCATTAACAACCGTTAGGCTCAGGGCGGCTGAGGCTATAGTTGGCTACTTAAAGGAGATTGGGATTGAGATAAGCCAGTACCAGCCACTCTTCATAATGGATTACTTCATGCAGGCATTCCTAGCGCCAGTAAAAGACTGGGGATTCGCTGAGGGAACATACGGGGAATACCCTGAGCCATGGTATAATCAGGTCTACTCTTACTTATTACCTCCAGTTGGTTTGCCTCAGGTACTAGCTACAGGTTTTGACCAAACAGAGCCAGAAATCTGCGAGCTAATAAGCAATCTCTCAAGAAGTGCGCTAAGAAGACTAAAATATGAAGAACTTGCAGAAGACGTAAAACAGATAATCAGAGTGTATAAAGATTATATACCGACAATATGCTTATGCTTCTATCCATTGTGGATATGGGTCTACAGAACAGATAGGCTGACGAATTGGCGCCCAGAGATAGCGACAAAGTGGGGTGCCTTCGGATATCCACAGCCTATGAGACCGCTAATTGCCCACTCGCTCGTCCCGGTTAGCATAGGGCCGCCTACGGCGCCGCCCTCAGAGACGCCGCCCACCGCACCACCTACAGCACCACCGACAGCTCCACCTACAGCACCACCGACAGTACCAGCAATACCAGTAGAACAGATAATCATAGCAGCAATAATAATAGTAATAGTAATAGCAGTAGCAGGATACGCGGCGATCAAAATTAAACGAAAACCCACTAAATAAAGCATCTCATGTTTTCTATCATTTTTATTTAATATTTTGGGCGTTTTTATTGTAAAAATATGGTGAAGAATTTTTATCTTGGCTTACAAAGTATCTCTTTAATTTTTCTTCTCTTCTCCTTCATGCCGTAAATTGTTTCAAGTTGCAGGAAGTCTCCGCTCCTAATTGCTTCCATTACTATAGCTGTGTCAACTCCACCTCCTTTCTCATATCCTAATGGTCCAGTCCCAGCTACTGCTATAACCTCTTCACCAGGTTGTAGTAGGCCGGCATCTGTTGCAATTAATACTATTTCGACACAAACCTTCATTCCTTCACAAAATCGCCATAAAGTTTCCTTAACGACTTCAGGGAAATTGATCGCCACATCCTCAGCGAAAATAACCTTGTGACCGGATTCTTTGAGTCTCTGCTTTAATTCTGCGGGAAATCCTGGTCCTAGTCCCCTTACACCGACAACAATGATTTCAGCGTTTGTATCCTTAAGTATCGTTAGAGCTTTCTCTGCGCTATATCCCGTTACAGAGGCGAGAACTACTTTCTTTATGTCGCCTTTCCGGAGCCTTTCCTTAACAATTTCAAGCGTCTTCTCAGTATTATGCTTTCCACCAGACTCAAAATAAACTATTTTCCCCTCCTCCATTAACGCCTCCCCCAATCAAATTAATGAATATTTTTAATCTTGGTCCTCTAATATTTTTAACGGTCAATACAATAGTACTGAAAAATAGATTGGTTATAACGGGGCTACCTGAATTTATTTATAACAATTAAATCTGAGTTATCTCTTTTTCAACAACTGTCTTCTCTAGGACATCTTTAACAACCTTTTATATAGCAGGGCGAAAATGATATCTTACTGGGACCCAGATATGATTAATAGCGATTTTATTTGGAGGATCCCTGGGCTGCCTCCTCCAGAGACTAAGGATATTTGTGTGGAACATGATATTGAGATCCCGATGCCGGACGGCGTTATCCTTTTAGCTGATCGATATTACCCTCGTGGGGGCGAGGACCGTCCACTAATCCTGATACGCTCACCATACGGCAGGCGAGGTCTAAATGAATTCAATTCTCGTCTTCTTGCAGGATACGGTTTCCAAGTCTTGATACAAAGCTGTCGGGGGACATTTGGATCCGGAGGGAAATTTGATCCATTCCGCCAAGAGCGGGCGGATGGGCTCGCCACGGTAAACTGGATGAAGAAGCAAGAATGGTTTCCAGGGATCTTCGGCACCTTTGGCAGCAGCTATTTAGGCTATGTTCAATGGGCGATAGCTAAGGATGCTGGACCCGAATTAAAGGCCATGGTGGTTATGTTCAGTTGCTCTATTCTGGGTCTCCACCATTATCAGGGCGGATCCTTTACACTTGAAGATGCACTGCTATGGACTTACCTAAACTTTACAGAGAATAGGCTACTCTTTGAGTTGCCGCCAGAAAAGATGTTAGAGATGCCTCCGAGGCCTCCTCCTGAAGTTGAACGAGCTCTTAACAGCCTCCCGCTCCGCGATCTAGATAAAATTGCCTGTGGTAGAGAAATAGAGTTTTGGCAGAACCTATTAAAATATACGCCGGATGATGAGTATTGGAAGCCTGCAGACCACAGTAGGGCTGTAGCTGAAGTTAAAGCTAATGTCCTTCTAATAGGCGGCTGGTACGATATCTTTCTGCCCTGGCAGATAAAAGACTACATTACCCTCTGCGAAGCCGGAAATAAGCCACATTTAATAGTTGGGCCTTGGACCCATGTTGCAATTGATCCAATTATTCTACGCGAGGCAGTTGCTTGGCTACGCTACCATCTTCTGGGAGACCAGCAATGCAAGCCTCGGTCCCCTGTAAGACTATTCGTGATGGGTGTAGATGAGTGGCGCGATTATCCAGGGTGGCCCCTGCCTGAATACCAGCCCATGAGATGGTGCCTTCAGCCTAGGGGTGGACTTGCTCCAGAATTGCCCCCAGAGTCCCCACCAGACCGCTACCGATACGACCCAAGGGATCCAACGCCAACTATAGGAGGACCAAGACTAGTGGATGCTGGACCAAGAGACAACAGGCCACTGGAATCTAGACCAGACGTATTAACGTATACAAGCCCTCCCCTGAAAGAAGAGCTTGAGGTAATAGGGGGCGTTAAAGCGGAGCTTTACGCCAAATCCAGCCTTAAGTGCACGGACTTCTTTGTTCGCATATGCGATTTGCATCCTAGCGGCGAATCTATTAACATATGTGATGGCATAATTTCTGTAAAACCAGGTAGGCCGCCGCTGGAAGAAGGTGGCTTCATTCATGTAGTCTTTGAGCTTTGGCCAACAGCCTATAAGTTTCGCCGTGGGCATTGTATAAGAGTCCAGGTGTCTAGCGGAGCGCACCCAAGATATGCAAGAAATACTGGCAGCTGCGAACCGTTATCCACCGCGAGTAAACTCTTTGTTGCAGAGAACGAGATTTACCATGATCCACGTCATCCCTCAGCAGTAATATTACCAGCGCGTTTTCTCAAATAATTCGCCCATAAAATTGATAACTGTAGAAAAATGGAAAGGTATAACGGCGTGCTTAGGGGGATTATCAGTCCTCTACTACTCTACCCATGACTTCCAGTTATTTATCCTGTGGAACCATATCTGATAATGGCATGCGTTCAAAGCGCTTCCAAAACTCTACATCAACTTTCTGTCTCAGATCTTCGGGCAGAACCTCTAAGTGGAGTTCTTCTTGGCGCTCCGGCCCCTCAATTATCATTATAGTGATATATGGGCGGTGCACCTTCTTAATTCTATAGGGGCTGTGAATAAAACCAGCTGGAATAAAGACTGCACAGGTTTGTGTTATAACATGCTTCTCTAACTCTGGTCCCATATACATCTCAATTTCAGCGCCTAAGTCTGATGGATTATTAGGGTCTGTCCCAATATGTATTAAGATTTCATTGTATGGGTGTGTATGTGGTGGGTGTCCTATAAGCGCCATCTGTCCTTCCCTAGGCTCCTGGCCTGGAAAAACCCAGTGGACAAAATAAAGGTTGCTGCTAAGTTCATTGGATATGAAATGGCGAACAATTTTATCCTCCAAATGTATTAAGACTGGGACCCCACCTGGACGCCACTTAGAGGTGTCGTATCTAATGAAATATTTTCCATATTTTGTCTGCTTCTTTTCTTCAGACGTGTCTATCACCCCCTTAATTCTCATCATCGTTTTCAGTTTTAATAAGGGTTACCGAAAAAATGTGGAAAAATGTTTGGATGAAACCTTTCTAGTCTCCCTTAAAGGCTTTAATAAGAACCTTCTGTAGAGAAGATCATTGTTTTTTTGCTAACTCAATAAATTCATCAATACTTTTTTCTTCCATGCGCAGGAACTCTTTTAGTATTTTTCCAATAGCCCTATAGAATAATGTGTTTGCATTCTCTATTATATCCTCAGCGAGTTTAGGCGCCCACCTCAGTAGGTGCTCTAGCATAAATGCCTTTTGTTTCTTAAGATACTTTAATAGATCCTGGCTCCTCCCGCTCTCCAGGGATACGATTGCCTTCCTGCATAAATGTGCCATAAAATGTAATTCTAATGCAATGTGATCTTCCGGCTCTTTAAAGTCAGGGGACTTAACTAAACCCTCTTCCAAATACTCCTCAAATACCTTCTCGGACAAATTACTGTATAAGTAGCCCTTTATGTAAACCGATTCAGATGGGTGAGCTATCCCCTTACCATGTGCGTAACCAACGCCTAAAAACAGATTGGCGTAGTCTACTGCAAGCTCTAAAATCGCTTTATCAATATTTTCTTCCTTCAGCCTTGCCAAATAATTGTATAGATCTATGAAGCCCTCTATAATCTCATCAGCATTCGGCTCAATAATAAACTTATATCTTAGGAACATGTCCCTACGAGATATTAAATCCCTGAGTAGCTGCTCATCCACTTCCCTTTCACAAATTCTACTAAGAAAAGAATATAGACTTTCTCTCCCTTTCAAAAGCACAGCTAAATCACTTTTATCCACATTTCCTACTCTTCCGCGGGGAATTTAAATATTACGCAATTGCAGTTAATCTAATGAATTTTACTCGGATAGGGGCTTGGTAGAAATGTAAATGATGTCTGCGAGCTTATCTCCTCCAAGGGGGGAACTCCCAACTCGCTTTTTTTAGGTGCATGGGGACTATAATGTCGAATTGTCAAGGGGATGTGTTGAATACGATTGAATTATAGCGAGACCGAAGCTGAAATTGAAGGCCATAATTGCTGATGCCATGAAGTTGAAGAAGTGCCCTCTGTTCAGAAGGAAGTAAATAATTCTGGAGGTGAACGGAAAGATTTTCAGCTAACATCTTAGCATTTCTATGCGCAAGCTAAATAGGCTAAGCTGTTTTCCTTACTTGATCGATATTTTATAAGACTTCAGAAACTCATTTACCTCCTTCTCAACTTTCTCGTACTTCATTAGAAGAGCTTTTCCTTCAGCTGTTAATTCTGAAGAGCCTCCCAAAACGCCACCGCGGCTCCTCTTCACTATTTTAAACCCTAAACGTTTCTCCGCGAGGGAGATTCTATGGAGGGCATACCTGTAAGACATGTTTAGGCTTAATGAAGCTTTATGAATAGAGCCATACCTTTCAATTGCCTCCAGAAGCCTTGCAAGTCCCTCGCCTAAGACAGCCTCATTATTCTCGTTAACAAGCCATAACTTAACTTTAGGGTGTAAAACGAGCACTTAGTTTTCACCTTCATTAGCTTAACATGACTACCTTCTTCTTCAGTCTGGCAACTTATTAAAGGTTATGTGGTCTTAACGAAAAGCTTAAATTGTTATAAGCCTCTCTCTTTTGCTAAGAGGTTTCGGCTATGATATTCCTGCCAAGATCAAGTTTACCACCTAAAGTGGTAATCGTGGTTAAAAAGGTTACTGAGAAAGACTATGAGATAACAACGGAGCCAAAGCTCGATCCAGTGGTTTATGCAACATTTGTGGTGACCTTAAGGCAATGCGCTAAAGGCTTTACAGTAAAGCTTGTGGGCGGTAAACTCAATCTTTCAGGAGAGAACCCAGACTTTAATGCAATAATCAACTGTATAAGTCAGCAGTCGCCTATCCCCGTTGAGCTCCAGATGATTTAGGGGGCAAGTCACCTCTATAGATTTTTCCACCACTTATTGATGTAATATTATAGAGACAGAATGGTATAAGCCTTCCATACTCCCTCAACTCATGGACGCAGCATTTCGATAGTCTCTCTAAATCAACCGTCCAAGCATCTTGGGCGAAATGGCATCCTATAGAGAAAAAGCCCTCCGGCCTCAAATACTCCAGAAGAAGTCTAAGTGATGAGCCAACAGCTTGCGGCTTTAGGTTTCTCATAAAGCTCCCGGAAATCGAGAGCTCATCAGCTATAGCCTTTAATAAATTGTCAAATTCAATAAATTCGTTCTTGAGTGAGTACTTGTCTATTAATTGCTCCATGTCCGCGAGCCTAGTAATCACATGTAGCTCCCCATCTTGACGGTAATAGGCGTAGAGGAGAGATGAACACCTGGGGTCTGGGCATGGTACTGGCAGGAAATCAACCGCTTTCAGCTTCCCACCACTCTGCTGCTCAATCCCAATCTGTACATCGCTTATCGTTACTCTGTCTAAAGGGTTAAATAAGTTCTGTGGATATCTCCCAAGAGCAGCAAATGGCTGGAAGTTAATCCCTATAGCTCTCCTCGATATTGCGTATCTAACTATGTCCCATAACTGGTGCTCATTAACACCCTTTAAAATAGTCGCTGCTAAAGTTATGCCTAAACCAGCTCTTGTGCAGTTCTCGATCGCTTTTTCCTTGATTTTTGATAAGTCGCATCCTCTGAGCGTCTGGTGAATCTCTGGCGAAAGCCCATCAAACTGTAAATATACTCCGCTAACTTCAGCGTCCGCCAAATCTTTTGCAAGAATCGGATTTTTAGCCAGTTCTATGCCATTTGTATCTATCTCAATAAACTTAAAGCCTAAATCTCTACACAACATCACTATCTCAAGCAGGTCTTTCCTGACAGTTGGCTCCCCTCCTGAGAGCTGAATGGCAGTTGGCTTCCCCTCACACCTCAAGAGCTCTTTAAGCATTATCTCAATATCTTCAATCGTGGGGCTCCATCTAGGAGGACTCTTTGAATCTGCGAGACATATTGGGCATAAAAGATTGCAGGCATCTGTAATCTCCAGTATGGCTAGACAGGTGTGCTGCTTATGGGATGGACAGAGACCACAATCGAATGGGCATCCCCTAACGATATTTTCAACATGGGGCTTGGCAGGTTTTCCAGGCCTAGAAAAGCGTAAGGCACGAGTGTAAAGTTTAAGGGCGCTCCACAACAGGGCCCTTGTCTCCCCATGCTCCCCACAAAATTTCTCCATATAAACTCTTACACCGTCAGTAGTTATCTTGGCGGGAACCACCCGCAGACAGTTTGGACAGAGACTTCTCGTTTCAGCAAGATCTTTCATGGTTATCTTAAATCCAGATGGCAGTAAATAAAAATTTATCCTCCCAAACCCCTCCCTACTTCCCTATACCTACCCTTTCCCCCACTACCCTTTACCTACCTCTCAAGGGTGGATAGTGTTTGCGCTTGCTTGTTTGCTTGCTAAAAACAAAAAGGAAAGGAGCTGGCAATGGTTATGGTAAGACTATAGTCTTGGGGTATTGATTGCCGACGGCTGTCTGAATAATTATTTCGATGGACTGCCCTGAAATGTATGTGCCTGCTGAAAGAGTTATAATTAGTGATGCTGTTTGCCCAACTTTCACGGGTATACCTAAAAATGTACTTGAAAGGGGTATACCATTTACCTTAGCGTTTCCGTCCAGCTTTCCATTTATTAAGAGGATATGACCTGTATCATTGCATCAGAGAACCCTGTATTCTTTATTGATAGGGTAACATTAAATCCAGCATCCGATTTTACTGCATAGGCTGCTATAAACTCTAGTTTTTCGATTCTCGCATTCTCTTTGCTTAATACCTGTTGAAGTAGTAAAATAATTTCTGAGAGGACAGATTTTAGCTCATTAAGATCATTCTGCATTTCTGACAAAGCACTAATATTTGAGTAGGCGGACTTCAAATCAAATAACTGTTCTTGTAATTCTTTTATCTTCATTCTGAGGGCAACAATCTGCTGCTGAAAAATCAAGTAACTGGAGATAAAACCAACCCCAAAACCAATTAACAAGGCAATTAAGGCTAGAGCAAACAGTCTAGCATTCATAATAATCCCTTTTAATAAAACTAGCCAAGGCTTTCCTTTTTTAGGGCTTCTTGGATGAGCTGGAGGATTAGTTGGTTTTTGCCCATGCGTGTTTTTGATTGCTACTGTATTGAGCTTTTAGTAGGGGTTTAGGATAAAATTATTGTAGCTGCATTTCTCTAAACCTCTAAAGAAGTAAGCGCTACCTCCAGCCATTATAACACACTATTTCTTCAAACTTCCTTCTCGGCCTAGGGCTTGGCTGCTCATCAGGATAGCCTAGAGGTGTAAGGGCGACAACGCGGATCCCCTCAGGTATCCCTAAAACCTCTTTGACCGTTGTCTCATTGAAGCCCCCTCCAATCCAGCATGTTCCAAGCCCTTGCTCCGTAGCCGCAAGTATAAGATGCTCCATGCTTATACCCATATCCACTAAGTAATAGTCTTTCCCTTCCTTCCTGCCAGATTTAGATGGATCGGCGCAGCCAACTATGAGTACAGGAGCCTGCGCTGCCCAATCTCTTGGCCTCGGCTCGAATGGGGGGAGAAGGTTTCTATCCCACGAGGGCGGAAACATTGTGGGGGGAGGTGGAGGAAGCATGCTCCCCACTATCTTCCTTTTTAGGTCCTCATCGGTCACAACTATATATTTCCAGCATTGCTGATTAGCCCACGAAGGAGCTTGGCGGGCAGCCTCTAGTACATATCTTATTTTATCCTCAGGTATGGGATCAGGCTTATATCTTCTTATACTCCTCCTTTTTAAAACTAAGTCTAGGAAGCTCATAATGACACCTCAATTCTTCTTTAAGTTTCAAGAATTTATCTTTTGCTTTAATGTGGATGAACAATTTATTTAATCTCACTTTACATTGAGTCAATATGCGCAATTATGTGCTCAGCTTTTTCATAAGCCATGGGCGTGGGTCTATATAGTGTTGTTCAAATCCTAACGCCTCTTTAATATCCAATGAGATTGCAAGTAGCTGCGTAAAGTAGAGTATTGGGGTGTCACTGACATCTCTATATCTCTCTTTAATCCTCCCCTGCATTTGATCAAGATTGAAGTGGCAGAGTGGGCAGGCAGTGGCTATTGCTTCCGCTCCGCTCTTAAGGGCTGAGCGTATTATTGCATATGAATGCTCTATCACAGCGTCTAGGGAGACTGCGCCTAAATATGATCCACAACACTCTATTTTATAGGGGAAATCTATTGGCTCACACCCCAAGCTGGCTAGGAAATCTTCAAAGATAGTTGGGTTCTCCGGGTTATCCAGCCTGATCTCTTCGTAGGGTCGCAGTAGGAGACAACCATAGTATGGAGCAATTCTCAGACCCCTAAAATTCACTTTAACAAGGTCGCTTAATTTATCAAAGCCTATTTTATCCCTGATGAACTCCAAAAAATGATAAACTTTCACCTCTCCACTATAATCTTCATTGAGGAATGCGCTGATCTCGCTTCGCTTCTTAGCGTCAGCCTTTACTGTTGAGTTGGTTTGCTTAAGCACATTATAGCAGAGCGCGCATGTCGTCACAACTTCACTCCCAATTTTCCGCGCATTTAATAGTACACGAACCGGGCCATACATATCTATAACATTTCTTGTGAAGAATGCACCACAACAGGTGTTTGGAATCTCAACGAGCTCTATTCCAAGAGCTCTGGCAATAAGCGGCATGGGTAAAGTGAGCCCCGTTGTCTTCGAGTGTGGAAGACAGCCTGAGTAATAGAGGATTTTCATGTCCTCATACCCCTCATTAACATTGGGAGTCTCTCACGAGTGAAATATTTCTTTAAGCGTATGATGGGGTGATATGATGGAAGATGTATCATGCTATATTTACTACGAACAGCCACAAGGGCCTGCACTGGGAGGAGAGAAGATAGCTCAGGAGAGTATTCAACAAAATCCTCTTTTCTTAAAGATAAAACTAATATCCTATAGGCCTCCATTATCTTCGCAATATCTATCATTTTTGGACATCTTGATACACATGTTAGACAGCACGCGCAAAGCCATATTGCCTTAGACTCCAGCAGAACTTCTGGTTTCACTTGAACTAATCTCACAACCTGATGAGGCTTTATGTCCATGACGTCTGATATCGGGCAGCCAGCAGTACACTTGCCACATAAATTACATGAGAAAACGTTCTGCCCGCTCATCTCAACTATCTTCTTCGTTAAATCAGTCTCCGCAAGCATCATTGATTGCCCCTTAACGCATTTTCTTTAATTTCAGTGAAAACTTATTTATATTTTCCTCGCTATTTTCTTTAATTCATTAATACTTAAGGTGCGGGGAAATGGAGGTTCCTGAGAAGCTAAAGGGAGCCAGGGTATCTAGATGTGTCTGCGGCGTCTGCCCTTTTAGATGCTCTATTGAGGCTTATGTTAAAGATGGCAAACTAATTTATACGCGCGGTAACCCCGAGAACCCTAATACGATGGGTAAAAGATGCGTAAAGGGCTTTGCAAGCATATGGTTTGCCTATGATAACGATAGGCTAAAATACCCATTAATGAGGGTTGGGGAGCGGGGAGAAGGTAAATTTAAGAGGATCTCGTGGGATGAAGCCTTCACAATTATAGCAGAAAAGCTTAAGGAGATTAAAGAGAAGTATGGACCTGAAGCAGTGGTTTCGCTTGATCATGTCCAGGGATGTACATGGCATTATAAATGCTTCCTCTACTATATTTATGGCACACCAAATATATATGACCACACAGCCGCCTGCGATGGAACCTTCACGACGGCTTGCAAAGTAATATTTGGATCCTTCTGGGGAATAGAGGATTACGTGAACTCAAAGTATATTTTGATATGGGGGAAGGAGCCATTTGAGGCGCCTAGAATCGTGGGGTTCCTGCAGGGTTTAATGGAGGCTAAGGATAAAGGCGCTAAACTTGTTGTTGTCAATCCTAGGCTTTCTAAGACTGCTGAGAAGGCGGATGAGTGGATCCCAATAAGACCCGGCACGGATGGCGCTATGGCTTTAGCTATGGCTAAAACTATAATCGATGAAGGACTCTATGATGAGGATTTCGTCGAAAACTACTGTTATGGTTTTGATGAGTTCAGGAAGCATCTTGATGAAAAGGGATATACACCTGAGTGGGCTGAGGGCATAACGGGTGTGCCCGCTTCAACTATAAGGAGAATAGCTAGGGAGTTCGCTACAACTAAACCAGCAGTCTCCAGCGCCTATCATGGCTTTGCCTGCTACACTAATGCCTTCGATGCCATGAGAGCTGTATTACTACTAAACGTATTAACTGGAAACGTTGATAAACCAGGCGGTTTTCTCTTAACGGGGACTCCAGAGGGGCTTGAACCCCAATTAAAACCACCATTTAGAGTTCCAGAAGATAAGATTGCTAAAATATCTAAACCCTCACTACGTGAGGCTCTTGGATTCCACCTCGCTCCAGATTTTCCAACAGCCTTGTTGCCCAAGGTGATATTAGAGGGGAATCCATATCCAGTTAAAGCTATAATATTGTCTCAGGTTAATCCAATAATGAGTGACGCGAACACTAAGCTCTGGATTGAAGCCTTCAAGGCGCTTGAGTTTGCGGTTGCCATAGACATTTACCTTAGTGAGACAGCCATGTATTGTGACATAGTCCTTCCAGATGCATGCTACTTTGAAAGATATGATATTATACAGGGCTTTAACCATGCGCCGATGATTTTGTATTCTGAGCCAGCCCTCCCGCCACCTGGAGAAGCTAAGCCAATTTATGAAATAGTTAAGGGCATAGCTGAAAAAATGGGCTATGGAGAATACTTTAATTGGAAGTCTGAGGAAGATTGGATGAGGAATATGATTGAGGGACTGCCATTCACGCTGGAGGATCTCAAGAAGAAGGGCTTCTGGATTGGTCAACCAGAATATAAGAAGTACGAGAAGGGATTAAAAACGCCCACTGGAAAAATTGAAGTGTATTCAGTTCTTATGGAGGTTTCAGGATTTAACCCATTACCCGAATATAAGCCCCCCTCAGTAATTCCAGACGAAAAGTATCCATTTAGGTTGATAAGTGCGAGGATGCCCTTCCAATCAAATGTGGTTACGCAGAATATACCAATGTTGGCCGATATTGAGAGCGAGAATTGGGCTGAGATAAATTCAAGGGATGCTGAGAAATATGGTATCAAGAATGGTGACTATATAGTTATAGAGTCGCCGATCGATAGCATTACCGTTAAGGCTAAAGTGACTGGGGGCATAGTTCCCGGGGTTATCGCTGTTGTGCATGGCTTCGGTTTTGGCCACTGGGGTATGGGAAAGGTCGCTAAAGGTAGAGGTGCCCATATTAATAGGCTCATAGATACATATGTTGATCCTGTGAGTGGAACAGTAGCCTATAACGAGTGTAAGGTTAGGGTGAGAAAGGCATGAGCTCCATTAGAAAAGGATTTTTTGTGGACTTGGATCGATGCATAAAGTGTCATGCATGTGAGATAGCCTGCCGTATCTGGAATGGCATAAATGTGCCCTCTTATCGAACAATTATAGAGATTGAGAATGGAGCGTATCCATTTGTCGAGAGAACTAATGTATCTATAGCATGCATGCATTGCGAGGAAGCCTACTGCATGGCTGCATGCCCAGCCAAAGCAATATATAAACGGGAGGATGGGGTAGTATTAGTCGACAGTGAGAAGTGCGTCGGCTGCAGATTATGTAGTTGGGTCTGCCCATTTGGTGCTCCAAAATATGGGCCGGATCTAAAGATGCAAAAGTGTACTTTCTGTAATGATAGGCCAGATTGGATGCCAAGGGCTTGTGAAGAAGCCTGCCCTACTGGAGCTATAGTAACTGGAACAATTGATTACCTCGAAAAGGTTATTAAGGAGAGGAAGGCTAAAAGGATTATCTCTCAGATAAGGGGGAGAAGGGCTCTCCTATACATTTTGCCCTAAAATTATTTGACGCCACTAACTATATAATATTTTATTCTTCCGGATAACCACAAATCTATGGAGATTTTTTGTATATCCCTTATGCCCATCTCTAAAGTATTAGGGAAGTATAAGCTGCCCTCACCGCCCATCTCCTCTTTGAAGAACTGGTTTATCTGGTCTATAACGCTCTTTGTAACATCTTTCACCTTAACCTCCCTTAAGCCAGCCTTCCTAAACGAGTTGATATAATCGTCTAATGTCCTTTTAGTGGGGATGCAGCTAACATGCAAAACTTTGTTGGCTAGGTTTCCCGGTATCTTCTCCGCTAAGATGACGTCTGCTACAGCAACCTTAGCTCCCGGCTTAACAACCCTCCTCATCTCACGTAACACTCTCAACATATCCGGAACTAAGCATAGCGTGCACTCGCTTAACGCTGCATCAAAAATATTATCCTGCAGGGGTATTCGTTCGGCGTCGGCAAGGATAAATTTAACCTTTTCATCTAGGTTGGTGATTTTTACGAGAGTATTTGCGTATTCAACCATTTTGCGCGAAAGATCTATCCCAATAACCTCTGAATTGGTGTTTGTCGCTATATAGGTTGCTGTTTCGCCAGTACCTGAAGCAATATCAAGAACTATAGAATTTTCGCTTATATTAGCCTCTTCAATCAGCATCCTTGTTGTCTCAACCCCGCCAGGGTGATAACTAAGCGGGATAAAACTTTTTAAAGACTCCTCAAGCCTCCTCTCATAAAATTTTACTACAGATAACTTGCGGTAATCGGCATGCCTGCTCATTTCTATAACTTCCTCAGTATACTTTTTAACTTGTCTCTTTCCTCACGGGTGATTTTACCTAGACGTGAAACCCTACTAACAATAGTTTCTAAGAAGCTAACAGTTTTATCATACTGTGGAACCGTTGTAACCATTGATTCCAACCTAAGCGGGTTTATACCATAACGCCTCAGCTCATTCTTGAGATTCATGACGTAGCGTCGAAGCTTCTCGCCAGCAAATGGGCTATCCTCACCCTCAAGGAAGGCAACTCCATCCGCACCATAGGCGAAAGCATTTAATATATGCTTTAATCCAATGCGCATGCAGCTAGGTACAAGTATTGGCCAGACGTTTGGAGTATAAGTGAACCTCCTCACTCCGGCAAGGTCAAGTGAAGCATACGCGGTGTTCTTCTCGACAAAAACTATTATCTTAGGTCCTGGAACCTCTCCCTCACATACTCCTCTAATCTGCCAAATTAATTGATCTTCTGTTGAATGCGCAACCTCTATTGCCCCCTTAGGACAGGAATTTACGCATGCTCCACAACCTATACAAGCAACCGGAATTACGCTGATTCCAGTCTCAGTTTTAGCTAACGCGTTTGTTGGACATATGTTTAGGCATTCGCCGCAGAGGTCGCATTTAGTAGTGTCTATCCTAGCTACCTCTGGCGGATATTCGACTTCGCCAGCTCCGAGGAATGATGCAACCCTAGATGCGACTGCTGTCGCCTGCTCAACTGACTCTCGTATATCCTTAGGTCCAAGCGCGCATCCACAAATAAATATCCCCCTCCTAGTGCTATCTACTGGATCAAGCTTATAGTGTTTCTCGAGGAGGAAGCCATCGGTGCCGGTGCTTATACTCAGCATCTTCGCTAACGTCTCTGTTCCCGTGCTTGGAACGATTGCAGCGGAGAGCACTGCCATATCAAACTTCTCTTCTATTTGCATGCCAGATATCGTATCCATTGCTTTAACGATTAAACCATCTTCAGTTGGCACGATCTTTGTTGGTAATCCCCTAATAAATTTCACACCCTGATCCTTCGCCCTACTCAAGAATTCCTCATAACCTCTTCCAGCAGTTCTCAGATCCTGGTAAAAGATCCATGGATCGGCGTTGGGTACAGCCTTCATAAGAATGATGGCCTGCTTAATTGCGATCATACACCCAATCTTGCAGCAGTACTCTTTTGATCCTTCTCGAAGAGCCCTACTCCCCGCGCAGAGGATGAAGGCTACTTTCCTTGGAGTCTTTCCATCAGATGGTCTCATGAAGCCTAGGCGCATGATACGCTCAAACTCCAGGTTCGTTACTATGTCTGGATGCCTACCATAAGAGTATTCTCCAAGCACCCTCGGATCAATTAGGTCATACCCTGTGGCAACCACTATGCCTCCAACATTAAGTTCTATCCTGTTTGGTTGCCTAGAGAAGTCTATTGCCCTCGGACCACAAACCTCAACGCATTTATAGCATTTTATGCATCGTTCAACGTCAATAGTGTATATTCGCGGAACAGCTTGCGGGTATGGAATGTAAATAGCTCTCCTCAGCTCCAAGTTTTCATCAAACTCATTTGGGATTGTGACTGGACAAACCTTCGCACACTCGTCACAACCAGTGCACTTGCTTTCATCAACATAACGCGGCTTAAGCTCCACGGTCACAGTATAGTTTCCCGGAATGCCGCTTATCCCAACCACCTCAGCCATAGTTATTACTTTTATATTTGGGTGTTGTGAGACCTGAACCATTCTGGGCGCTAGTATACAATATGAGCAATCAAGCGTTGGGAAGGTTTCACTTAGCTGAGCCATGTGACCGCCGATGCTAGGCCTACGCTCAACAAGATAAACTTTGTAGCCTTTTGATGCCAATTCAAGGGATGCCTGAATGCCAGCGATTCCACCACCAATAACCATTACATCCCTCTTAACTCTCACTTTAATTGGCTGTAGCTCTTCAAGGTATTTTGCCCGGTAAACTCCTCCCCTTATAAGGTCTATGGCTTTTATGGTGGCTTTTTCTATATCCGTATGAACCCAGCTGCACTGCTCTCTTATATTAACCATCTCAAGCAAATATGGATTTAAGCCAGCATCTAGAAGAGTTCTCTTAAATGTTTCGAGGTGTAGTTGCGGTGAACATGCCGCTACGACAACCCTTCTTATACCTTCCTCCCTAATCCCCTTTTTAACTAAATTCTGCCCAGGCGTACTACACAGATAGTCATACGATTCAACTATTTTAACGTCCCGAAGACGTGAAATAGAACCTTTAACCCTTTCAACGTCAACTGTTCCCTTAATGTTGCGTCCGCAATGACAAATATAAACTCCTATCATTAGTATTCCTCGTGCAAAGGTATGACTTAAAACATTATCAACCAAGAGAAATAAAAATATTTTCAGTTATCTCCTTTATTTTGAAAAGGCAAATATTTATAGGAGCGACACATAATTTAAGGCGATCTAAATGGCTCATAGAACACCATATAAGCGCAGGGGGCCTAAAGAACTCACCATAGAGAGGTTCACATTATCCACCCGCCAAATGTTGACGCTAAATCATGAATTATGTGTTGGATGTAAGATATGTGAAAAAGCATGTCCAGAAAAGGCTGTTTCAGAGAATCTCTCACCATTAATATCTGATGGCAGACTAGTGAGGGGCAGTCGCATGGATATAGACTGCGTGAAATGCACTTTCTGCGGAATCTGTGTTATTCTTTGCCCATTAAATGCAATTAAGATTGAAGTTAATGGCGTAGAGAGGATTCCAGTAATTGAAAGCAATGCCTTTCCAAGTCTTCTTAAGGACATAAGTGTTAATGTAGGTTTATGCGACCCATCTTGTGAATTAGCTTGCGAAAGAGAGTGTCCGACAAAAGCGATAAAGGTGGTTTTAAGCGAGACGGGGGTCTTGGGAAAAGCGAAGATATCTGACGTGCGTGTTGATAAGCGTTTATGTATATACTGTAGAAAGTGTCAGGAAGCTTGTCCAATGAGAGCCATCACGGTAGTAAAGCCCATGAGCGGCTTAATTGAAGTAAACGTTAATTTATGTCCGGAAAAATGCCAAATATGCGTTGACGCTTGCCCAAGCAAATGCATAACCCTAGGGAAGGATGGGAAACCAGTTATTGCCAAGGAGTTTTGTATTTTCTGCGGTGCCTGTGCGGAAGTTTGTCCCACAAAAGCCATTTCTATGAAGAGAACAAAGATCTTACACTCGGAAGTAAAATCTGGCGCATGGAATGAGGTTCTGGAAAGGATTACTTCACGAGAGGTTCTCGTCAAAGAAATTAGTACTAAACGCGGAAGGAAGATAGTTACCCTGGCTTCTCCATTTGAAGCGAGGTTGACGTGAGAGGGGAAGATTTAGAAGTTTATCTGAAGATCAACACTTGCTTTAAAAGCCCGGCGTTATAAGAGGGTTGGGAACCCCTCCAGTAATATTAAAATCTTGCCTAGCCATATATTATGTGGTGTCCAAATGTGTTCTCAGTCAAGCTCTGCGTTCCCACAACTTTCGAGGATTCTTTCTTAAAGAGAATAAATGTATTAAACGAGAAGTATCGTGATGAGGGGTCTTACGTCCACGAGGTTTATGGATCGCTTAAATTTTCTAATCTTGGAACTGGCTGGCCCGCAACAGTCCTCCCTGACGTGGACCTAGAAAGGCTTGCACGGCATGTGGAAATAGCTCATTCTTATGGCATCAAATTCGCCTATGCATTAAATCCGGTATGCATGGGGCTCGCCGAGTACACGGAGGAGGGGAGGAGTTTCCTAAATGATCTTTTAAGGAAACTTTTAGAGATTAAGGTTGATACGCTCATCGTTGCTATACCATATCTCATCGAATATATAGCAAAAAATTTCCCACAGTTTGAGATTAATGCCTCATCCCTATGCTATATAGATTCACTGAACCGGGCACTAATGTATGAGAGCTTAGGGGCTACAAGACTTACTTTAAGCGAGGATCTAAATAAATCATTTAGATTATTGAGGCTGATAAGAGAGAGGTGTAAAGCTAAGCTGGAAATAATAGCTAACAACGGTTGCTTACTGAAATGTCCATTTAGAGTATACCATAACACTATGACGGCACATATCTCACAATGCCCCATAGATGATCCACTAGGTTTCACCTACAAGCCATATCCGCTCATGAGATGTACTCTTAAGAGGTTAAGTGATCATAAGGAGATCATTAAGGCGCCTTGGATCAGACCTGAGGACATAAAATACTATGCTCAAATAGGTATAGATTATATTAAAATTGCTGGGCGTGGGCTTCTGGCAGACGACCTACTTAGACTAATTGAAGCTTATCTAGCTGGAAGATATGATGGCGACATTTACGCTCTAATCGACAATTCATACATGCATTTTTGCTGGAATATATTTGACCCCAATGCAGAACCACTACCCCCACTAAGAATATCAATTAATAATAGGTCATTGGATGGATGGTATGAATTTTTTATAAAGAATGATCCGCCATGCATAATTGGATGCGACAATTGTAATTACTGTGGGGAGATTGCAAATAAGGTTGTTAAGACTGATCCAGAGCTTGAAAGAAAGTATATTGAGAGAATAAAGGAGATGATAAATAGGCTTACATCTGTTAAACCGCCCGTTCTCATAAAACAGATGGGTGACAGAAGAGTCGTTGTCTATTATCTATAGAGACTATTCGCCTCACTATATAAGGTTAATTTTCCTAATTAGGTCTGGTTCGGTATTGTTTAGATTTAGGAAAAATAGGAGGGAAGGAAGAAAATTTGTTATGTCCTCGCTTTATACATTTTTATGTCTCCTAGATTCACGTCCTTCTCTGTAACTATGTTATAGATTTCTATGGCTGAATATCCGTCTTTTTCTATTTTGACCGAGTATGGATGGTTTATCTTGAGATTTTCAAACCAAAAGTCTCCAAATATATCAGTCCTAGTTGTAATTTTTTCTCCAGTCTTCATATCCGTTAATGTTACAAGAGCGTCCTCGATGCATTCATCATCCTCAGGGTCATACACGCTGCCAGTTATAAAGCGCTTAGGTAGACCTATATAGTATACTCTTGGTTTCGTATTATACTCCGGGTTAAGTACTTCAGCCTTAGATATTAAATCTTTTGCTTCCTCCTCCTCATAGAATTTTAGAGCTTCTGTTGGGCATGCATCAACGCAGCGGGGGACTTTGAGATCAGAGGGACCTTTGCCATCTACTAAGTGGGCGCATCCAGTACACTTCTGAGCAATATTCAGTGTCTCATTAAAGTATATGACGCCGTAAGGGCAGGCGGAAATGCACTTTTTACATCCGTTGCATTTTATTGGATCGATGAGTACGAGCCCATCATCCCTCTTATATATCGCTTTCATATCGCACGCTGGGATGCAGGGCGGATTATCGCAGTGATTGCAGAGTTTAGGTATATAGGCAACTTTGACTTTTGGAAATGTCCCCCTCTCAATGTACTCTACTTTACACCAGAAATGACCCACTTCAGGCTGGGGCTTAGCGTAAGGCGTCCAATCATTTCCAACATGTTCATCCTTACATGAAATCTGGCAATTGTAGCATCCATTGCAATACCTTAAATCTATTACGAAGACCTTCATAAGATACCTCTCCTTATATCCCTCACCCATTTAAGACATATGTTTCATAGCATGGACCTACAAGAGGATGATATTTCTTCTCAAATGCCTCAGGATACTTTCTTTTAAGCTCTTCTATGTCAACCTTCTCTACTCCAACAAGGAAACCGCTTACAACCATTATCGCCGTATTCTTACCCCCCTCGTGTGGAGTGATTAGGTTTATTGCTCCTCCCCTATCGATCCTATCCTCAACGCTTATTATGTCTACCCTAGCCCCATGATCCACCGAAACAACACCAGGCATTATTCTTTCAGTAACAAAAGCTCCGCAGAGAACAGTACCTCTATCATTAAAGATCTTAACGATGTCTCCTGCCTTTATTCCGAGTTTCTTTGCATCGACAGGATTTATCCATACGGGTTCATAGTAGTATCCATCAGGCCCTTTAACTTTACATGTTGGAATTTCTCTTAGCCAAATTGCGTGATCCAACTGTGCGTGCATTCGCCATCTAGGATGGTTTGATACTAATAGGAATGGATAACGCTTAGCTTTTTCATGTAGCAGGCTTTCCTGCCATGTTTCGCCATAGGGAATAAAGTGGGGAAGCGGTGGTCTCTCTCTATCGTCTGGGAAGTTTTTGGCAAGTCTCTCTGAATAAAACTCAATTTTACCTGAGGGAGTTCTAAGCGGGTTCTCTTCTGGGTTCTCGTAGAATTTTCTTAATCCAGGCGGATACATTTTTAAGTCATTCCATGAGGGGGAGAGCGGAAGTATATAGTAGCCCTTCTCCTTTATTTCATCCAGACTGATCAGCAGTGAGAGCCCGGTCTCATCCCACATCTCCATGGCCCACTCCTTTAATGAAGCTTTACCCTCAGTGAATTTCTGTAGGAGGTCTGGGATCCCTATCTCGGGCCCAAGCTTCTCCGCAATTAAACAGCAGATTTCAAAGTCGCTCTTAGACTCGCCCACTGGATCGATGCATTTTTCAGAGTGGAAGGCGTTTGCATACTGCGTGTGATAAACAACTGTTGCACCGTAATCTTCCTCCTCTAGTGGAGTGGTAACTGGTAGGATGATATCTGCAAATAAGCAGTCGTTTTCAAGCCATGGGCTTTGGGCTAATATAAACTCTATTTTTGGGCTCCTATAAGCCTCCGCAAATTCATAACCGCCATTCCAGCAGGTCAAAGTACAATTATTAGTTTTCCATATCATCCGTATTTCTGGGCATCCTGGTGCAGGATAAGTGTATTTTTTGAACTGGCACTCCGTGACACATGGAATATAAACATGGCTATACCAGCTGATAGGTGGTCTTAATATTGCATCTGGAAGGAGCGTTTTAGGTATAAATTGCTTTATCTCCTTATCAAAGAGTTCGTCCGCAACCTCTGGCTTACCAGCCCATATTGCCTGCGTGGTAAAGTACGAGTTGTAGTCACGGTTTGTTCTGAGGGGCATTGGAAAGATCACTGGTATATGTGAGTAAAACATGCTTAGGAAGAAGAATTGGTGGACACCTGGCTTCCCAACGCCTTGCATCGCTAATAAGAGCACTTCTAATCTGGCTGGCTCTGTTGCGTATGGACCCCTTATATATGGTCCACCACTCATATGGAATATTGATGTGCGCTTTCTAGCCCACAATCTTGCCAGCGCCTTAATTATTCTCGCGGGAACGCCAGTTATCTCTTCAGCCCATTTTGGAGTTTTGGGGATGCCATCCTCCTTCCCTAAAACGTAATCCCTAAACTTCTCGAAACCTACACAGTGCGTCTCAACAAACTCCTTATCGTATGTGCCCTCTGTAATCCAGACGTATGCTATTGCAAGCTGGAGAGCGGCATCCGTGTTCGGTTTAATGGGTATCCATTTATCCGCGTGAACGGCAGCTGCGTAATTTAGATCGGGGCATATAAATATTTGCTTGATTCCAAGTTCAGAGAGCCAGTAGCCAAAGCGGCTCCAGCCCTGATCACCCCAGCCCCAATTGGTAGTTTCATAATCGCAGCCCCAACACAAAATGACTTCCGTGTTCTCAACGATGTCGTGAAGTATATTTGGGGTCTTCACCCAACCATCAGGTTCCTGCCCCCAAACATGTTTCGCGCCCCACCACCAGCCTTCCCAGCTGTCAGGGTTCCGCGTTATCCATGTAAAACCACCAATATGCTTCATTAAGTAAGCTGGGACTCCATGACAGCCTCCATGAAAGAACTTTGTCTGACCGTGGCCTTCTGAGTCTATGGCTATCGCACATGGACCATATTTCTCAATTATCCTCTTCATCTCTTTAACTATAATGTTTATAGCTTCCTCCCACGTTATTCTAACAAATTTGCTTTTACCCCTGTTCTGCGGGTTTCTATCACCGTCAGGATCCCAGTCAACCCTTTTTAGAGGGTATTTAACCCTAGTTGGGGAGAAGACGACGTTCTTGTATATTAGCCTGAAGGGCGGATTCAACTCCTTCATTAAAGGTCTAAAAGTCTTTCCGCGAGCCTTAAATTCCCATAAGGGAATTTCTTCGGGAGCATACTTCCAATCATAGTGCAGCGGTCTGATCCTAATGATGCGACCATCCTTAACATCGACTACAGAGAGGTCTCCCCCGCGGCTAAAGCCACATAAGCCTAGGCATTTAACACATGACTTCTCTTCAGCCATTTTTCCTCCTCCAAGAAGAATTATTTTAGGTAGAATCACTAAATTAATAAATATTTTGCTGCTCTACTACAAAAAATTCCTCCCTAAAAGGTTTCAGACCCTCTCTTCATAATTTTAAAGACCATAAATGTTGTATTTTTAAGAAGGAAGCTGTCATTAACTTATTTGGGGGAGAATATTGAAGTTCGGTGTTTCTTCGTCACCATTTGTGTGGTGGAGAAGGGTTGAAGAGTTTAACGAATGGATTTGCGAAGCCGAGAACCTCGGGTATGACGCCATATTCATTCCCGACCATTACAATTTGCCGGAATCAAATGAATTGATAGAGGCTTGGACAACACTCTCATATATCGCGGCAAAAACTAGTAGAATAAAGGTTGGGACCTCTGTCAGTCCACTACCAAGATGGCTTCCAAGCCAATTAGCGAAAATCATAGCTACAGTTGACTTACTCTCCAATGGCAGAGTTATTGTTGGGTTAGGCGCAGGATATGTTTCTGAGGAGTTTATCAACTACTCTCCTCAGGGGTATTTAGGTGAGCCAAAAGAGATGGTTGAAAGATTTCTGGAAGGTCTCCAATTAATGATTAAACTTTGGACCGAGGATAAAGTAACATTTGATGGGAGATATTATAGGCTGAGGGAAGCCACCCTTTTACCTAAGCCTATACAAAAGCCCAGGCCGCCATTATGGTCTGGTGGCTTAGGCCCGCGGATGCTGAAGATAACAGCAAAATATTTTGACGCGTGGTTTCCATCTAGGCGCAGGCCGGAATATTCTATCCCGGAGAAGTATGGTGAAGCAGTAACCTTCATCAAAAATTATCTAAGAAAGTATGGCAGAAGTCAGAACGAATTCACGTTTGCCATTGTAAGTCGGATGAGTAAAAGTTCTTCAGAGGACATAAACATTATTGATAAATATTTGCGGGCTGGGTGCCAATATTATATTGTTGAGGTTCCTCCGACACCTCTTTCACCAGGTGCAAAATACCAGCTAGAAGCAATAAAGAGGTTTGCGAAGGAGGTGATTCCATCCTTTTAACCCAGGGTGTGTTTAATGGTTCAAAAATATTCTAGTGTCACCTAACCCCCTTGTAGCCGCTAGCCACCAATGCTGCTTAAGGTTTCATTTTTAGTATTGGGAGGGTTTAACCTTTTTTTAACAAAATTCTTAAATATCTACATTTCATACCTTGGCATAAAGTAATGTTGGAGGGTTATTCTCTGGCTAATGTAGATTTCTATAATCTGTTAAATGAAACTTTCTATAATGGAGGCTCAGGTCCTTTAAAAGAGGTCTCTGAGGGAGACGCTGAGAGACTTAAGAAGAGTAATGAGGATTTTAGGGTTGAGTATTTGCCGTCAACCCTCTGTGGATTCGGTGTCTCGACTCCTCCAATGGAGGTCCACGTTAAGGGCAATAGAATTATAAGGATTCTACCATGCCACCTGCCAGAAGACCTAAAAATAT
>Ga0209080_1000354_pt1 | contig 31938 bp, 28 predicted proteins | sample JNZ110809AmetaG_FD_184123 | JGI IMG/M metagenome (GOLD analysis project Ga0209080, IMG submission 184123) | Hot spring microbial communities from Jinze hot spring, China to study Microbial Dark Matter (Phase II) - JNZ 110809A (SPAdes) (version 3) ...
GCCGCAGCATATCTTCTGAAGTCGAAGGATTGTAGCCTACGGTTACACCAGTCGACTCTCCACATGCGATCTTCAGGTATCTTCCATCCATGCTTCTCGCATAATTCTTCCAGACTTGGCTCATCTACATCAATGAAGACTTTAGAAGAAGGTTCCCCAATGGTTTGGGCGTCGACGAGCTTTCGCCACCGCCTATAAAACGTTGTGAAGTTTACATGTGAGCCTACTAAGGACGGGTCAACCAGCACGTTGTCAACGGTTTCAACGAATTTAACCCCATTTCTTCGACAGATTTCCTTAACCTCTTGAACCATAAAGTCTTCACTCCAAGACAGAGAAGCCGCGGTGTAGACGGCATCGAACCTATATCTCCCTAATAGATGCTCAAATATTTCACGCGTTCTACCGTAAAACACATGGAGCCTTATCTTCGCATCTAGATTTCTCAATGCGTCTAGGAGGAATGTAAAGCGCGGGTCATTAAAGCTCATTCTCCAATACTCTAAGGTATCTGAGTCGATTACGAATATAGCCGCCACCCTGTCAGCCTCAGATACTGCTTTGGCAAGCGCCCTATTGTCCCCTACTCTTAGGTCGCGCCTAAACCAATAAAAAGCCTTCATTTGCCGACCCCCAGAGCTGCAAGCCATCATCATTCCCTCTCTTCCAAGTTCCTCAAGCAGCTTAGCGATAACCTTTTTCTTTTTGCCCCCATAATTATGTATATCCGCTATCACATTAAACTCTGTACTTGAAGATTTAAAAAGCGGACTTATGTGAACCGCACCAGAACTAGGGGTATTGGTGCGGGGAGCGGGATTTGAACCCGCGAACCCCTACGGGACAGGCTCCTGAAGCCTGCGCCTTTGACCTGGCTTGGCTATCCCCGCACTATCTTTTTGATGAGGCTTTTTTTATTATAGGTAAAATTAATGAGGATGCTTTTTATCTTATCGTTCCAACTAGGAATGCTATTAGGCTTATTAGCATCCATGTTAGAATTGCTTTTTTTGCTTTTTTGGCGTTTTCTTTCGTTGCGTTTTTTGTTATGCTTATTGCTGTTGTTAGGAAGCCGATGTCCGCAATGAGTAGGGGTGGTATAAACCATATGTTTACGAGTTTTAAGATTATTGGGAGTGGGCTTAGTGCTACCGCTAGGATGAAGAATAGTAGGGCTGCCTGCGCAGCTTTCCTTGATCCATAAGATATAGCGATTGTTCTGATGTTTCTTAGTTTGTCCCCTTCCATGTCGCTAATGCCTTTAATTATCTCGCGGCCAGTGTTTGCTAGGAAGGCGAGGGCTGAGAATATTATTATATTGGGTTCAATAAGGCCCTTTACGCATATTCCGCCATAAATGAAGGGTATGGAGACGCATGCACTGACCATGAAGTTTCCAAGTAGGCCGGTGCGCTTGCCAGCCCACGAATAATATACTGATATTATCCATGAGGTTATGGCTAAGGTTAAGCATAGCGAGCTCGTTAACGCCGCCGATATCAGTCCAATGGCCGCTAGTATGATGGATATGGCTATACTCTCTGATGGACTTATTAGCCCGCTGGGTATGGGTCTACTCGGCTCATTCATAGCATCCACCTCTCTATCATAATAGTCGTTTATCGACATGGAGGCTCCGGTCAAAGTTAGGGCAGTTATAAAGCCAAGCGCCAAATTTAAGATACTTCCTTCCACAATGTTTCCTCCAGTAGATATGAGGGCACCAACTATTACGGCAAGCCCCATCATGAGACAATTTATTGGGCGTATAATCCTGATGAAACCAACAATTTTCTTCATGGCCTATAATACTATTAAGGATAAGATTGTCTTTAAAGGTGATGGTATAGGCTTTATAGAACACTTTCATAATTATTTTTAGCGGTGCGGATATGGATGGGAAGAAGAGTCTCTCAGAGCCCTTTCACGGAATTCAGAGAGCAATGCAAAGATTTACTACTCAAGACTATAGAAAAGGTTCTTCCAAGTCAAATGGTATTTAAGATAACGCTTGAGAAACCGCCGAAAACACAATATGGCGAATTAACTTCACTTATATGCTTTGAGGCTACAAAATACTTGCCAAGGGCCCCGAAAGATATTGCTGAGGAGATCGAGGCAAAGGCTAAAGAAGTCATTAAAGATTATCCTTTAATAGAGAGGGTAGCTGCTGTTCAGGGGTACATAAATTTTTATGCAAAATATGGAGAGCTCAGCTCGCTGACAATAACGTCGGCCAGAGCACTTGACACGGAGTATGGTTTCGTTAAGACCAGCGAGCCTAAAAGAATAATAGTAGAGCATACTAGCGTTAACCCTGTTCACCCAATCCATATTGGTTCTGCAAGAAACACTTTTCTGGGAGATTCCTTAGCTCGGATGCTTAAAGCTAGAGGGCATATAGTTTTTAGGCACTATTATATTGATGATGTCGGTAGGCAGTCCGCGATAGCTGCATTCGGCTATAAGTTGCTTGGGAGACCCACTCCTAAGGGGAAGCCAGATCATTTTGTAGGCGCCATATACGCTATGACTAATTGTCTCCTCGAGGTTAAGAGGTTAAAGAATATTATTAAGCAATTAGAGGGAGATGAAACTAGACTAGATGAAGTTCAGAGGGCTAGATTGGAGCTAGATGAGTGGGTTGGAGTAGCCATAGAACTTCAAGAGAAATTTCCTGACATGTTTAGCAAGATGCTAGATGCCTTTGAGAGGATAGAGGATCCGGAGACCGAGATAAACTCTCTCATGAAGAGGTATGAAACGGGGGATGAGGAGGCTGTGGAATTGATCCGCGAGGTCTCGTCCATATGCTTAGAGGGGTTTAAGCAGACCCTTGAGAGGGCTGGTGTACACTTTGATTCATGGGACTGGGAGAGCAATTTTATATGGGATGGTAGTGTGGCAACGTATCTAGACGCGTTGAAGAGAACACCATACGTATTCCGTGAGGGTGAGGTATTCGAGTTCGACGCTGAGGGTGTTGCAAGAGATTTCAACCTTAAGAAGATTATGGGTCTTAAAGAAGATTATGAGATACCATCCCTGACGCTTGGCAGATCAGATGGAACAACCCTCTACACAACGCGGGATATAGCCTATAGCATCTGGAAGTTTAAGAGGGCTGATAAAGTGATCAATGTTATAGGACTCGAGCAGAGGTTATCTCAGATACAACTTAGGCTAGCTTTATACGCCCTAGGCTATAGAAGGGAGGCAGAGAATCTCATACACTTCGCCTATAACCTTGTGAACTTTCCGGGTTTAAGGATTTCTGGTAGGAGGGGACGTTATATAACTCTAGATGAGGTTATGGATGAAGCTATATCAAGGGCATATGCGGAGGTTAAGAAGCGTTCAACAGAATTATCTGAAGAAGAGATGCGTAGGATCTCTGAGATTGTTGGTATAGGTGCCGTAAAGTATGCTTTAGTCGAAACTGACCCGCTAAAGCCAGTTACATTCACTTGGGATAGAGTTGTAGATTTTGAGAGGAACAGCGGACCATATATACAGTATACACATGCAAGGGCATGCAGCATACTGAGAAGGGCTTCGAGAGAAATTGAGGAGGCAGATTTCTCTCTACTCAAGGAACCTATTGAGTGTGAGATAATTCTGATGATAGCGCGGTTCCCAGAAATATCTGCGGAAGCGGCAGATAACCTTAAACCTAACTGGATAGCGGATTTCGCAGTTTCCCTTGCTGATAAATTTAATACGTTTTATGCTTCACTACCAGTTATAAAGGCTGAGCCAAGCGAGCTAAGCGATGCAAGGCTGTTATTAGTCGATGCCGTAAGAATAACTCTAAGAAACTCGTTAAAATTGCTTGGTATAGAAGCTCCCCAAAGAATGTAGAAGATGCTTTGAGAATCTTTACTTGAGCGGCACATACATGCTGCTTCTTGTAGCCCCTATACCCGGGCTTCCATGCTTAACTGGCTTATTTGTTATAGCATACTCGCCTAAATAATGGCCTATCATCTCAGGCTTTATCTCCACTGGAACAAACTCCTTACCATTGTGGACATGAATTGTTAAGCCAACCATTTCAGGCAGTATTATCATGTCTCTACAATGAGTTTTAATGGGTTTATTATATTTGCCTTCCTTTGCGGCGCGCACTTTCTCGAGGAGTCTTCTCTGCTCATAGTATAGGCCACGCTTCAAGCTTCTTCGAGCACGTGCTGGAAGTAGATGTATAAACTCATCCATAGACATCTCCATTATCTCTTCAAGCGTGAATCCCCTATACCTAAACTCTTTAGGCATATTATCACCAGACCACTATTTCTATGAGAGCTTTTTCGCCCTTTTAAACATTGCCTCTGGAACAAAGGAAATAATCAATTATTCTATGTCACAGTACTCTTCTGGCTTTGGTATCTCTGGGCTTAAGCCCTTTCTCTTACGTATCTGGGTTATCACGTCCATCTGCATTGAGTCTGGCACTGGCGTCCATCTGCTAAACTGGGTTGCCCAGAAAGCTCTACCTTGAGTTGAAGATCTAATCTCATCAGCCAATCCAAATGATTCTGCAACAGGTAGCTCAGCCCTGACTAACATTATATCCTCTTCGCTTGTTATATCTATAAGCCTACCACGCCTCTTCTGAACAATTGCGATAACGTTGCTTAGAAAGTTGCTTGGAACCTTACATTCAAAGCTTAATATGGGCTCTAAAAGCCTTGGCTCACAGAGTAGAAAGCAACCCCATATTGGCCGCCATGTCATAGGCATTATCTGAGCTGGCCCCCTATGCACGGGATCCTCGTGGATAAGTATATCCTCAAGGTTTACCTTAAGCCCATAAGCGGGCTCCTTGGCCAGTGGCATCGCGTTCACAGCATCTCTAAAGGCTGCCTTAATATGCTCTATAACATCCTCAACAAATTGCCTGCCCTTAATTCTATTCACAAGAACATTTGTCCCCTCAATAGCTATTACATTCCTCGCATCCTCAGCAGACCAACCAAACTCCTGCATGAGTATCCTCTGCCTCTCATCCCGCTTCTGCATCTCAGATATCTTACCAGCCTTTATAGCCTCAATAACCTCCTCAGAAAGCTTCTCCAAGCTAACCCAGAGCTTATTATGCTTATTTGGGCTCTTACCCATTATTGGAGAACCTTTATAATCTCGACTTATCGTCTCACGATACACCACTATAGGCTTACTCATATTAATCTTGAGACCAGCCTCCTGCATGCGATATGCAGCTATCTCCAAGTGTAGCTCTCCCATACCGCTCAAGAGATACTCGCCCGTCTCCTTATTTATTGTAAATCGGAGGTTTGGATCCTCAAGAGTTATCTTACGTATAACTTTATCAAATAATGGTAGATCTCTAACATCTGCCGGCTCGATGGCTACTGTCACAACCGGCTCGGAGACGTACTTTAGGCTTTCAAAGGGCTGTACCTCCATACCACTATCGGCTATCGTCTCACCTACTTGAAGAGGGGGTAAACCAGAAATAGCCGCTATATTTCCGGCAGGTATCCTATCAACAATGATTTTATCGGTACCCATATACATATAAACTTGCTGGATTGTTGCCTTCTGCCGGCTAGTAACTAATTGAATTACTTTGCCCCTCTCTAAAACCCCGCTGAAAACACGTCCTATAGCGATAATGCCGCTGTGTGGATCAACCTCAACGGCGGTTACACACATCAATAGTGGGCCGTTTGCATCAACATTAGCCATACTTATGCCAAGTGGACTTTTTGGATCACCAGGCCATATTTGGGTTTGCCTATATGGCTGGGCATCTAGGGGGTTTGGTAAATGTTCGCAGAACATGTTAAGTATGGGTTCGTAGAGTGGAACTATCTTGCTTAATGCGTCGACCTTCCTAGCGATCTCCTCAGGCGCACCAGAATAAGCATCGATAACATCCTTGAAAGTTATCCCTTTTTCCCTCATGTATGGAAGTGTGAAACCCCACTTATGCAGGGCGGAGCCGAAGGCAACCGTACCTTGCTCAACCTTGATCTGCCAGTCTTTTTTATGCTCTGGTGGGGCATATTTTTCAATTAATTGATTTATCCTGAGTATTATTTTTGCAAACCTCTGCTGTATCTCCTGCGGCGTTAACCTTAATTCCTTAATCAATCTGTCAACCTTATTTATAAATAAAATTGGTTTAACCCTCTCATGTAGAGCTTGCATTAAAACTGTCTCTGTCTGAGTCATCGGCCCCTCAACAGCATCAACAACGACGAGCGCCCCATCCACAGCCCTTAAGCTTCTCGTCACAGCACCGCTAAAATCTATGTGACCCGGCGTATCAATCAAATTTATGAGGTACTCCTCGCCTTTATAGGTGTGGACTAGACTTATGTTTGATGGGAAAACTGTCATCTGTCTCTTTTGCTCGAGCTCCCATGAGTCCAAGAAGAGCCTCTGGCCAGCGACCTCCATGCTTATTATTCCAGCCGCAGCCAATAGGCTATCTGATAGAGTTGTCTTGCCATGATCCACATGAGCAATTATACTAGTGTTCCTGATACGTCTCGGATCATTCATTAACTTAACTATTTCTTCGATTTGCTTATAGCGTCCCATAGTCGAATTTCACCATATTGAGTATGTAGATATCAAGTTGACGAAATTACTTATATTTTTTCTACCCCTCATATTTCTAATCAAGGCTAAATTATTTTAAGAAATCTTACCTATAACTTTTTTCATCCTCTATTTTATTATTGTAAACAGGACTAACGCATACTAAAGATAGTTGTGATAAATAGCATGTACATGAAAAGCAAGATCATGCTTTCTCGCCAGCTTATCCTTTCACCTGAAAGGAAGTACCAAAGAAGGAGATTAGTTATTACCGAGAACATAGCTAGGTGAGAGTATGCAGCCATGTTAACCCGGAATGGCGCTCCCAGCAGCGCCACACCTAAAATTAAAGTTATATTCGCAAAGCCGCTACCAACAATATTACCTAATACTAATTCTAGATGCCCCTTCATGCTTGCATTAATGCCAGTTGCGAGTTCTGGTAAGCTTGTTCCAAAGGCCACTACTGTTGCGCCGATCACAACTTTTGGGACGCCCAGATACTCGGCAATACGAGACGCGGTCTCAACTATAAAATATGCACTGACAACTACTCCAGCTACTCCTAAGAGCGTTAATAAAATATGTTTCGTCATATTGTCTTCTCCATTCAAATTATCATATTGCTTATCCATCCTAACATTCTTCTTAGATCTGATCATTTGGACGTTATTGGCTATAAATATCGAAACCAATATTACTCCTATAATATTGCTTGCATAGCCAATATAAATTAAAGCTAGCGGGATTAATGATGCTATGAAAAGTCCAAAAAATAAATCTCTTACATTTTCAGTTATCCTCCTACTGAGACGGCATGTCCCATCTTTTTTCTTAAGAACTGATATCAGGAAGCATAGCCCTAATATTAGGCAGACATTTACTATATTTGAGCCTAGAACATTTCCTATCGCGACGCCGATAGTATCTGGATCCGTAATGGAAAATATTGAAACTGAAAGCTCTGGCAACGTTGTAAATAAGGCAACTAAGAGAAAACCTATTGTCATCTTTCCAAGACCTGTTATTTCAGCAACTTTAACGGAGTTATCTACGGCTATATCGCTCGATCTATCTAAAACTAGCATCCCAAGTAAAAGGACCATAATGTTGCCGAAGATCCCTATCCTATCAAAGATCCACTCGAACATTCCTGCCGCCGAGCCTCAAGTCACTATTCTAGCGCGATCAAAAAATAATAATTTTTTCGTCTAAACGAATTGCTAAAATCCTATATGAAATGGGGTTATTTGCTAAAAATCAAGGAAAAGAAGTTTTTTATCTAAGAGAAAGAAGGAGTTAATTACTCAACGGTTAGATATTATTGCCGCCTATTCCCACAGTATTAAAGTTTTATTCTCTTTGACTTCATGGGACCTAATATTTTTGAGAAAAACTCTTTAAAGCATTTTTATTATCCGCATAATGGGAAGCTCTAACTTTCATCTTTAACGTTATTCTTATAATACAATTTTGGCGGCGCAACTATTACCTTTGTCCCGGGCGGTATTGGTGATGTTATCCATGCATTTCCCCCGATAACTGCGTCATTTCCTATCACTGTCTCTCCCCCCAAGATTGTCGCGCCAGAGTATATCACTACATTGTCACCAACGGTTGGATGCCTCTTCAGACCCTTAATTATCTTGCCCCTTTCATCTTTCGGGAAGCTTAGGGCTCCAAGAGTCACGCCCTGATAAATTTTAACATTATCACCTATCTCAGCCGTCTCCCCAATCACAACCCCAGTGCCATGATCTATAAAGAAGTTCCTTCCAATCTTTGCTCCCGGATGAATATCTATTCCGGTTATAGAGTGTGCATACTCGGTCATTATTCTCGGTATAAGGGGTACTCCTCTAATATATAATTCATGGGCTATCCTATATGTTGCTATAGCTAGAACACATGGGTAACTTAATATAACTTCATCCGTGCTCTTAGCTGCGGGATCTCCATCATAGGCTGCCTGAACATCACCAATAAGCATAGCCCTTATCTCCGGTAGCTTTTCAAGAACCTCTTTAACAATAATTCTTGCTCTTTTGCGACATATCTCTTCTGAACCGACCCCGAAATGTCTAGAAAGATACTTGAGACTTTTCTCCACCTCACTGACAAGTCTAGAGTATACTGAGCTTAGGACGCTGCCAACAAAATATCTTATGTTAGCTCTATCAACCCTAATATTTCCAAAATATCCTGGAAATATTATAGAAAGTAAGTCCTCTAATATTTCTATGACCGCTTGCTTTGATGGCAGCTCCATATCTCCCGACTGATTTATTCCGCCATACTCCTCATAGCTCTTAACGAGCTTCTCAACAAGGTTGGGTAAATTGTTCTCAAGCCAATCTTCTTCAGCATATTCCTCACTCTTCATGAGCAAATCAAGCATCTTCCTCGAAGCCCATACACGAGCTGTCTTATCAACTTTCTCGTTGAACTCTTCCAACACTCCCCCCTCAAGATAATTCTAATTTTTATGAAGAGGTTAAGGAAAAACCTATCGGTTCATCACCAAATAGTAAGGGTATACTTAAGTAACGCATTCCATCATCGGGGAGAATAGTAACTATAAGCTTGCCCTCGCTCTCCCGTCTTCTAGCGACCTCTAGAGCCGCGAAGACCGCTGCGCCAGAAGATATTCCAACGAATAATCCTTCTTTCCTAGCAAGGAGACGGGTCATCTCGATGGCATCCTCATCCTTAACCCTGATAACTTCATCTATTAAGTCCAGCCGAAGAACCTCGGGTATGAATCCTGGACCTATCCCTTGAATTATATGTGGGCCGGGCTTGCCACCGCTTAGAACTGGGGAGCCATACGGTTCTACTGCTATAACTTTAAGCTCCGGCTTAAGTGGCTTTATATATTCTGCGACGCCAGTTATTGTTCCACCAGTTCCAACTCCCGCGACAATTATGTCAACCTTTCCATCAGTATCCCTCCAAATCTCTGGGCCAGTTGTTTCCCTGTGTATTCTCGGGTTAGCCGGATTCTTAAATTGGTTTGGAATAAATGAGTTCGGGATTTTTGAGGCTAGCTCACTAGCTACTCTTATAGCGCCCTTCATACCCTCCTCTGCCGGGGTCAGAACAACCTCGGCGCCGTAGGCTCTAATAATCCTACGCCTTTCAACACTAACGTCCTCTGGCATAACAATAATGAGCCTATAACCTTTAACAGCGGCAACCATTGCCAGAGATATGCCGGTGTTACCGCTCGTGGGCTCTATGATTACTGTATCTCTATTAATTAAGCCGAGTCTCTCCGCCTCCTCAATCATGCTTAACCCAATCCTATCCTTAACGCTCCCCCCAGGGTTCTGTGACTCAAGCTTAACTAGAACAGTGCATTTTAAACCCTCAGTTACCCTATTTAAGCGTATTAAAGGGGTGTTTCCTATAATTTCAAGAATAGAATTATATATCCTAGCCACCTCACCACCACCAATTCTTACTGAGACACTACAGTATTAAGATACCTTTTTAGGAGTTTCCTAAAAAATTAGAGTTTTCTGCCCGAACGTTTCTCTGAAAAAGAAGGATGCCCAACACTTATAAGAGACTACGTAGCACCTTTAAGTGGAGGTGAGGTGAATTGCATAAAATGAATTTTGGAGTTGTTCTGCAAGGGGGGCCATTTACGCCAAGCTGGGAGGATATGAAGGAAATTGCCTTAAAGGCTGATGAGCTAGGATTTCATTCCATCTGGGTCTCTGACCATTTTATGCATCCTTTTCCAGTGCAGGGAAAACCGGAGTTTTATTGTCATGAGGCGTGGACGCTAATGTCGGCGCTCGCAGTATTAACGGAGCATGTTAAATTGGGCTTTCATGTATTGATCCCAACATTTAGGGGCCCAGCAATTTTAGCAAAGATGGCTGCAACGCTCGACATTATATCTGAGGGGAGACTCATAATGAGTCTCGGCGCAGGCTGGTTTAAGAGAGAATATGATGCTTTTGGCTTTCCTTGGGAAGAACATGATGATCGTATCGATAGGTTAGAGGAAGCTATTCTAATTATGAAAGCTCTTTGGACAGAGAAGACCGCCTCCTTCCATGGAAAATACTATTATATTAAAGATGCTATTATGGAGCCAAAGCCCATTCAAAAGCCCCATCCCCCCATATGGGTCGGCGGAAATTCCCCTAAGACCATGGAGCTCTCAGCGAAATTGGCCAATGGCTGGTATAGCCGGCCAATCACGCCAGAGAAGGCAAAAGAGAGTATAGACTTCATAAAGAAAAATAGGAAAAATGGGAAGATGGACTTTGCAGTTACGTTAAGTGACCTTCCATTTGACAGACAGGATCAAATGGCTGAAATTATTCTCAAGTATGCTGAGGCTGGCGTCACATGTATAACAATAACCTTTCCAGGAATTGAGGAAATGAAGAAGTTTGCGGATAATATTCTTTCAACTATTTAAGCGGCATTTCTGCAGGATTACCGCAAACTGTGATGACTACGCAGAAATTATCTCCTCATCTCCTCTCTGGATTTAAAGGCTGGTTTACGCTTTAAACAACTATAATCCCCAGTTGTGCATGCCAGACAAATCTGATCTTTTGGTAGACCTATCCCCCTGCTTAAGCCATCTACATCATTATAGCCTACAAAGGACGCTCCAATATACTCTGCAACCTTCCTATTGATTTCCTCAAGACTTTTTGATATGCCACATACTCTATAGACGAGGAGTTCCTCCTGACTTGGAAAATCTATTCCCATATAGCATGGATAAATTATTGGTGGAAAAGTTAACAATAAGGAGACACTCTTCGCATACCTAAGTTTGTTTCCAACAATTATTTTTGAGCTTGTCCCCCTAACTATACTATCATCAATAAGAATAACTCTTTTTCCCTCAATAACCTCCTTCACTGCAACGATCTTCGAAACTATTACCTCCCTCCTTTCCGGCTCAATAAAGCTCCTCCATCCACCCTTACGCCTATACCGATCCTTCAATAACCCCTCCTCAAAAGGTATCCCACTCCTCTCGGAATAACCTAGGGCGGCGGGTCTAGCCGAGTCTGGTACTGGAACTATCACATCACCCTCGATCGGATACTTTTCAGCTAATATACGTCCAATGTTTTTTCTCGCATTATAGACCGTTATACCCTCTATTTTTGAGCTTGGATGCGCAAAGTATGTATACTCGAATGGACAGTGCGCGTGTTTCTCACATTTAGCGAAGTGCTCTGATTTTAAGCCATCCTTGCTTATCACTATTATCTCGCCCGGCTCAATATCTCTTATAAGTTTCGCGCCGAGGACATCTAGAACACAACTTTCTGAAGCCACTATGTATGCTGATGTTTCTTCATGCCACCCCAGACATAATGGCCTAAAGCCCCTTTCATCCCTTGCAGCCACAACCTCTCCTTTGGGCGTTAATATAACTAATGAGAATGAACCATTCAAGAATGGATTCAATTTCTCAAAGGCTTCAACCCAGCTCCCATATTTCTTCAGGAGGGCGTAGAGGTTTAGGCCCATAAGCTCCGTATCCGAGGAGCCCTGGGGCGGGGATAGACCAAGGTTCTTAAGATTCTCTGCGAGAATCTCTCTTTCGAGGGTTCCATTATGAGCAATCCTAAAGCTCTTATCACCTGTAGTTTCCCCTATATCTATTGGCTGAGCATATTCAATCGTTGATTTAGCCGTTGTAGAATATCGGACGTGTCCTATTCCAGAACAACCATTAATTCTACTTATACTATCATACTCGGTATCAACTGAATGAAAGACTATTCCAGGCCTCTTAAATGTCTCGTGGCCAGTGACGGCTATGCCCCAAGCTTCCTGCCCTCTATGTTGAAGGGTCTCTAACCCAGCTATTAGCAGAGGAGTTACATTATATCCCTCTAATGAAAAGGTTCCTATCACACCACAATTCTCTTTTATGAAGCAAACCATACTCTTTACCCTTTCTACTGAAGAAAGGGAGGAGAACATATTAAATTTTTATCGCCGCATTTCTGTTAAAAAGGAAATAGGGCTCTTTCTTTAAGGTAGAAACGTTTTGAAGTTTAAGCGGCTTACATGAAATTGTGGTTGCTTTTAAGGTTTCTTATAATTTGGGTTATCTGTTAATACTGGTTTTCCACCTCTCTCAATAACGATTTTTGCGAAGCCAGTTCTCATTATTGTTTCATAATCGTGCCCTGCATCAGAAGGATAAATCGACAGGAAAATAAGCTCTGTTTTACCAGTATTTACTGTTCTGTGAGCGAAGCCTGGTGGAACATAAATTATAGCCCCGGACTCTATTTCTCCCACCAAGAATGTTCCTTCTTCATCCTGCATTAATATGAGACCTTCACCACTTACCCCAACATAGACCTCGCCTGTCAACCTCTTCTCGTGAAAGTGACCTTTAGTGAAATAATACTCGTCACCTATCTTCCCAGGATAGATTATTGTATAGCCAACGTTAAGCTCGCCCTGAAGTTCACGGTTTATCTCATATACTACATAGATCAGCGGGTTCCTTCCTGAGGAGAGAGTCTCCTCAACAACCTGCCTATCCACAAAGTACTCACGCATATCGCTTAAATATCTCTCGACTTTACTTCTATATGGGTAAATTCCATCTGCGCCAAGTATCTTGGCGGTATATGACCCCTTGTCCAACATAACTTATCATTTTTTGTAAATACTTGGTAACCTGACATTATTAATGTTTTGGTTATCTGGAGAGTTTCTTCTGTGATCTAACATAAGACATTATTTTTTCAGCCTCTTCTACACTTATTTTGCCAGCGTTTAATAATCTATCCACTACCTCCGAGATCGTTGTCACAGCCCTAACCTCATATCCTAAAGATTCAAGATTCTCCTTTCCTCCTTGCTCCCTATCTATAACAACAACTATTGTGTCAATTATCCCACCTTCATCCTCAAGAGGTTTTATGCCCTCAATCTTTGATTTGCCATCTGTTAACACATCGTCAAAAAATAGGAGGCGCTCGCCACTCTTAATTTCACCGCCAATTATCCTTCCAGTTAAGCCATAGGTTTTAGCCTCCTTCCTCACAATTACGCAGGGAAGCCCAAGGATGCATGCTATGTGGGGTAGCATTAATGCGCCCTTAAGTTCTATCGTCGCCAGCTTACTTATCGCTTTTTTTGAAGTTATTTCGAGAATTTTATCTGCTATTATTTTCGAGACCCGCTTAAAGTCCTCTGGAGAAGACAATAGCCAGGATAAATCTATGTAGTATGGGCTTTCAATACCAGACTTTAAGATAAATTTGCCGAACTTCAGCGCCCCAGAATTTATTAAACTCTCCGCAATAATTTTAGCTTCATCCATAAAAATCTGCCTACTCCTCTATTATTTCATAATTTAGTTTCTCTCCCCTGCCATTCACTACAATCATATCCCTTTCAGACCTATATGGATAGGCAACTATAATCATTATCCTACCATAAAAGTTGTTTAGGTCTACTGTGGATGGGGCTAAAATGCCAGATGGATGTGAGTGAGCCACACCTATAATTGAAAGATCTAATGGGAGCATGTAAAGTGGAAAGGACGAAAAATTATTGCCGCGAACACTTAAGGGAGGAATTATGACCTCAACAACATCAATTTTATCCCTCTTAACTCTCCCCCTCAGCAAAAGTATTCCCTCTCTCGGATGGTTCATTCTAGCATAACTCAATATACTATCTATAACAGACCTTTTTATAGAGACCAGCAACGGAACTTCCTCAATATGCCCTCTTTGATTTCCTAAGGAATTGACTCTCATATATTTTACGTAAAGTATCTATCGTATCCGCCTCCTCAGGAGCCTTATCATCACGTATTCTTATAATCCTAGCGAAGCGCAGGGCCATTCCAGACTCATATTTAGGACTTTTCTGAATCTCATTATACGCGACTTCTACGACGATCTTCGGCATAACTATAACACGATTTCCCTCCTCTCTGATAGCTATCTCCTTGAGACGCTTTGTTATCTCTTCCATCTCATCGTCCGTTAAACCCTTAAAAGTCTTACCAACTATTTCGAAGCGATCCCCGCATCTGGCCGCCAGATAATAGTCTGAGAGCCACCTACGCCTTCGCCCATAACCATATTCTGCGGCGACTATAACCAGATCTAAGGGCGGTAGAACCTCCTTAACCTTAAACCAGTATTTTCCTCTCACACCTGGCGTATACGGGCTGTCAAGTTTCTTAGCCATGAGACCCTCATGACCCTCCTCAACAGCTGCTTTGAGGAAATCTTCAGCCTCTTTGAGACTACTGGTCACTATCTGCTTTGTTAATGGTATATTTCCAGCAACCTCCCTGAGCATCTCTCTACGCTCAGCATAATGGATTTTAATAGTGTTTTCGCCATCAAGGTATAGGATATCGAAGAGATATAGCTCAACTGGTATATCCTTTGCGATTCTCTCTATTTCATGAACCCTCTTAAACCTACGCATTAAATATTGGAAGGGCATTGGCTTTGAATCCCCGCCAACCGCTATAACCTCACCCTCAAGGATGGCTTCTTTAACGTTAACCTCATTACGAACAAGATCTACAATCTCTGGTAGGCTTTTAGTTACATCTGTCAGCCTACGGCTGAAAATCCTGACCTCTCCGCTAGACAAATGTATTTGCACCCTAGCGCCATCCATCTTATACTCTAACGCCGTCTTCCCGCCGTGCTCCTCAAAAACCTCTTTTAAATTAGTGGCCATCTGAGCAAGCATGGGCTTAACTGGTCTAAATATTTTAAAGCCTAGATTCGCTATACCATTTTTACCATATTTCTTGCATAGATATGCCACCTCACTTACATCCCCAGTAACCATTGAAGCCATTTGAATATCCTTTAATGGTATTGAGAAAGTCTCTGCAACAGCGCTCTCCATTAAACTCTCTTGGAAACCCGTTCTCATCTCGCCAATAATTATCTTTGTGAGATATTTCGCTTCTAGGGGCGTCGCTCGACCAAATAACCCCTCCAGTAATCTATCCTTCTTTTCTCTGGCTCCCTCGCCCTTAACCTCCGCTATGCTCTCAAGTATCCTTTCTACCTCAAGAATTGTAAGCGGCTTCTCAAATAGAGCAGATTGTCTATTCTCCATCCTTTTCCTCTCAAGAACAGCTTGAACAGCTGCTCCTATATCCCCAGTAGACCTGAAAGCCTGATGGAAATCCAGCCAATGGGTGCCAGCTAAACGCTTAATCACTTTACTCAACGTCGCCCAGCTAACGTTTAGGTCTCTGGGATCATATTTTGGGAGGGCTCTGCCAAGCATCATTAGAACCGCTGGTTTTATTTCCTCTTCGCTTAACTTCCTTAAAAATTCTGAGACAATCGCAATCATCATGTTTCGTTTAGTAGTTTTTTCCAGTTTCTCGCAGACCTCGGCAAGAAGCTTGAACTCCATAAGTAGTTCACGCGTTTCTTAGCTGGCGGCTTATAGGCGTTTACTCGGGTTTATCACTTTACGACCAAATTCTACCTATCTCTTCCTGAATCTCTTTCTTCCGCTTCTCGTACTCCTCAAGGTTTATCTCGCCAATTCTATATCTTGCATGGAGGGTCTCAAGCTCCTCTTTAAGCGCTTTTTCTCGCTCTTTTCTGTCCCTTATGAGAGAATCTAAGAATGCCATTGTCTCCTCAACATCAACTTTGATGGTATCTAACACTTCACCAGAAATCTTTCCTTCGTTAACCAAACTCTTTATGGCTTCATACGCTGCCCTTAAATCGCTTTCCATACTCTTTATCTCGCTCGGACTCTTATCGCCCAACAATTTCTCAAGACGGCCTAGACAGACCTTAATGCTTCTAACAATGCTCTCTAGTTCCCTTTGCTCAGCCTTAAGTTTCTCAGATTTCTGCGAGAAAATACTAAGGTCTATTTCACCTATCTTATAACGCACAGATAACTCCTCAATATTTAAAGCAATCTCATTTAAACGTTTCTCAGCCTCCTCAAGTCTCCTCCTAAGCTCCTCAAGCTTCCGGACTCTGGCATTAAGAAAATCACTCATTTTACCGCTATACTCGTTATAGAGTTTTAGAAAGACTTTCTCCGAAACCTCACCAGATTGAAAGAGTTTAAAGAGAGCAATTTTCCTCGCATATAATGTTGAAATATTTGACATTAGGTTTGCTATTTCCCCCTCAATCCCAATTGGCGCGGCTACTGGACTGGGCTGAGGAGGTGGGACGAGAGGCGGGACTGGCGGAGGAACCTCTACTGGCTGTGGCGGCCTTTCAGGACGAGGCTGCTGAGAGCTCGGCAACTGAGAGCCGCAATAAATACAGTATTTCATTGCTGGAACCATCTTACCGCACTTAGGGCATTTAATGCGAACCTCATCTAGACCTAAAGACATAAAAATATTCTCCCTTCTCTAATTTTTCTAGCGCTTAACGACGCTAAATAGTTTATTGATAAAGTTATAAAACTTGATAATATGGAGGAAATTACATGTTTCTTATCTTTATTCCTAGTAGTGTATCTCAATGATATCACCGTCTACCAGTATATGTGTTGGGCCGACACGCTCTCCGGGATATTTTGCGCTTGGCCCCCAGACCCGGGCATACTTAAAGTTTTTATACATTTCCGAATGTAGCTTCTTCGCAACCTCTATTACGCTTGTTCCATTCTTTATCACAAGAGGTTTTTTGGACGGTTCCTTTGAGGATGGCTCCTTTGTATAGACTCTCACTATGCCTAGCATCTTGAATATGCTTTCTCCGAGACTCCTAAGCCCCTCCCCACTTAGGCATGAGACTGCCAGAAGGGGGACATTAAACCTTTTCACAACATCCTCCAATAATGCTAAATTATCTTTTGCGCCTGGAAGATCTAGCTTATTGGCGACAACAATTGTTGGTTTATAAATACTACTCGAAAAGAGAGCATCCTCAATATCATCTAAGGTAACCCTCCCGCTTATTCTTAAAATTGCTGACGAAATTCTATAGCTATTCAAAAGATTTTTCACATCCTCATAGGTACAGCCAACGAGCGTCCCTCCACCTACAATCTGAATTCCTACACCGCATGCCCTCCTAAGAATCTCTACTTCTCCCTCCGGCCTCTCAATCAATATTCCAGCCTTATCTAGCTCGAACTGAATCACGCGAAACTGCCCGACGGGATCAAGAGAGAGATCAACCATTATTATTAGGCCATCAGCATTACGCGCTAGGCTGAGTATCTGGGGCCCACCCATCCTTCCCTCAGCAGCACCCTCAACTATCGCTGGTGCCTCAACAAGCTGAAACTGTATATCCTCGTAATTGAGCATTCCGGGAATAGGCCTTTGCGTTGTAAAGGGGATTGGGTTTATCTCAGGCTTCGCATTTGTAACAGCTGCTAATAGGCTGCTTTTACCCACGTTAGGTGGACCTAAAATAACTATTTGCCCAGCCCCCTCCTTAGGTATGGCGAAGCCTACACCCCCTCCTCTCTTCCTAGCTTTGGATCTCTCGAGCTCTCGCTCTAGCTCCGCTATTCTACGCTTAACGTTTGCAACCAGCTTGTTTGTCCCTTTATGTTTTGGGACAAGTGAGAGGAATTCGCGCATCAACCTAATCTTTTCTTCAGGGGAGCGGGCTGCCACAACTTCAGCCCACTTAGCCTTAGCCTCGGCTGGAAGATTCGTGACCATTCCTTCATCACAGGAGAAATATCCATACACCACTATATTTTTAGCGTTCACGAAATGATTGCCTCTGGATCATCAGTAATGCCCAATAAATATTCTAGCATAACCAGCGCATAACAATAATTAAATATACTTCTCCCTTAAGGATTATGCTTGGAGAAAAAGGAATGGACAAAGTATATATAAGAGTGATTCTTCAGCCGAGTTTAAAAGAGAGCATTATGGTAGCTGGTTTCCCCGGGGCTGGCGGTGTCGGTATATCTGCCGCTAATCTTTTAGCAAAGTCCCTTGACGCTGAACTATTTGCGGAGCTCTACTCGCCATCTCTTCCGGATTACACACCAGTTGACTCCGATGGATTATGCAGCCTGCTAAAATATAGATTCTTTGTCTCAGCCGAATACGGTCTGATAATACTTATAGGGGAAGAGCAGCCTCCGCTGGACGACATCCCAGCGTATTACGAAATATGCGGTGATATCCTAGATTTCGTGGAGAAATTTAATTGCACAACCATTTTTACGTTGGATGGAATCCCATTAACATACCCCCAAAGGGCAATTTATGTTGCCGGGACCTCAAAGAAACTTATAATAGATTGTATCGAGATGGGGGCCAGAATATATGCTGGTGAGAGGATAGCTGGTTTATCAGGTCTACTCTTAGGCTTAGCCAAGCTCCGCGGGATTGAGGGAGTATGCATCCTAAGCACAGTGGTTGATCCTGTTTCGGATGAAGAGGCCGCCTCCAATGCATACAGATTCCTGAGACGGCTTCTTAGACTCGGACTCGAAAAAACTATATAGATTTAGCTCCGCTCTTTATTTCCTCAAGCTTCCCTCTAATTATTTTATTTGCTATTGCTGGGTCGGCTTTGCCCTTCGTTAGCTTCATCAGCTGCCCCACAAGGTAATGCACGGCTTTCTCGTCGGTAAGGGCGTCTTTAACAGCCTTCTGGTTCTCAGCAAAGACCCTATCTACGAGTTCACTTAAAACCTTTTCATCAGATATCTTTAGTAGACCCTCCTCTTCAATGATCCTCCTCGGATCCTTGCCGGAGACAATCATTATCGGCAGAATTTTCTTTGCAATCTTCCCGCTTATAACGCCCTCATCTATTAGGCGTATCATGTCAACAAGCATTTTTGGCGTTATCTTAGATTCATGTAGCTCAAGGTTATTCTCATAAAGATAGCGGAGTAGGTCGCTCATCATCCAATTGCTTATCTCTTTAGGCTTATTATAAATCTTAACGCATTCCTCAAAAAAGTCGGCCAGCTGCTTTGAGCTCACAAGAACCTCCGCATCATATTTCGGTAAACCATACATCCTCATGAAGCGCTCAACCCTCTCATCTGGAAGCTCCGGCATCTTAGATCTTATCTCCTCAATCATATCTTTAGTTATCACTACTGGGACTAGATCTGGCTCTGGGAAGTATCGATAGTCCTGCTCCTCCTCCTTAGCCCTCAAAGATATTGTTACCCTACGAACCTCATCCCAATGCCTAGTCTCCCGCTTAACAGCAACCCCCTTCTCAATCAAGCCCCTCTGCCTAATTATCTCAAAGTTCAGCGCCCTCTCAACCTCCTTAAATGAGGTTATATTCTTCACTTCAACCCTAGTTCCACCAGCCAAGGAAATATTCGCGTCGCAACGCATAGAGCCCTCAAGGCTCCCATCAAATATTCCAAGGTGTTCGAGGATGTTTCTGAGTTTTTGGAGGAAAAGTCTAGCTTCCCTTGGGGAAGTTATGTCTGGCTCAGTAACTATTTCGAGTAGGGCTACCCCTGATCGGTTATAATCCACAAGGGTGTATGGTGACTGGTCTATTGGGCCAATATGAATTAGGCGTCCAGGATCCTCCTCCAAGTGAACCCTGCTTATGCGCACTCTCTTTGTCTGCCCATGATCCTCAATATATAAATAGCCATCAGCCGCCAGCGGAACCCCACCAGCCCTGTCATACTGGGTTATCTGAAAGTTTTTCGGGAGGTCAGGATAAAAATAATTTTTTCTAAAGAAGACCATTCTTTCTGAGATCTTACAGTTTAATGCGAGGGCTGCCATAATAGCATACTTTACGGCTTTTTCATTTAGGACTGGGAGGGCCCCTGGTAATCCAAGGCAAACGGGGCAAACAAGGGTATTTGGCTCCCTCCCCCTATAGTCGGCTGAGCAGCCACAGAAAAGCTTAGTTTTTAGGCTAGTTAATTGCACATGGACCTCAAGACCGATCTTAACGCTTTCCTTAATACTCTGCATCTCAATCATCCTTGATGGTTATAGATCTAAGATATCAAGGCTAAGAAGTGCCATATAAAGATCGTTTTCCAAGTTTACATGACTAAAAGACAGTGCTCTTAATTGAGGATAAACAGAGAATTGATTGTAAAGAATATACTTATAGCTTTCCTCTAAAAATTTGTGAGGGACTACACTCTAGCGGTCTGTCTTAAATCATATTTTATGCTTAGGAGGGGCTCAAGATAGAATTTTATCTCCCACTTCTTCATCTCAATATATACAAGTCTACATTTACTGTTTTTACACTCAAATTTTCCAGAGAGATTAACTCGATGAAGCATCTTACCACATAGTGGACACTTAAGCTTTAGATTAGGGCCTCCCTTCCCCCTAAAATAGAGGCTTATTCGATCCCTATTCTCCTCGATCCAACTCTTAAACATACCAGAAAATAAAGGTTTGAATCTCCTTTATTAAGAGACATATCATCCTAATAATTACTGGTCCAACATGCAGGACTAGATGAACACACTACCTCTCAATACTACTTCTTAAAAATTTTGTCAAGAATGATATTGCATCTCTCCATTATACTGCTAATATTTTGGATCGTATCATTGCCTAATCCAGCGAAATTTCTCTCAACAATATCCATCATATCCTCTAGGAGGTGTTTCGGTAGGTGACTTAAATAGTTTATAAGTCCAGTCCTTATCTCTCCTCCAAAATTTTTGTCAACGAGGAGCGGAGCAGCGCATGCGGCAACCTTCAATAGGGATATAACATGCAGAGACTCAAGTAGGCTATTCCCCCTTGAAAGTTTCCATGACAGAACTTCATCTTCATTATCTTTTAACAAGAATTTTACGTATTCAGCTTGGTCATCGATATAGCCATGAGTATATAAAAGGCGCGTTACCTCATAGTCCTTAACGGCGATTGAGACCAAATAGAGTATGCTTCTAGCGTACTCTAAGGGGATGTTAAATTCGTTTATTGCCCGGAGCAGGGATGCTGGTAGAGCTAATAAATAATATTCTAAGCCTCCATGCAAAACTGTATGCCCAACCTCATGGCGTATTCCGCCAACTTTAACCAGCTCTGGAAGAGCCCTCAGCCTATCAAGAAATAGAGTAATTCTTGGGACACCTCTCCAGGCGTCATGCATAGCGAAGAAAGATTCTTCCAGAGGCGAGGTCGTTGAAACGCCTAGGCTCGCCCGCTCCCTCAGAATGAAGGGCCCTGCCAAAGAATAGCTCTCGAAAATGTATAAGTCTACTAATGAGACTTCATGGGGCATGAGCCTACTATAGCATTCCTCCATAATACTTAGTATTAAAGACAACTCTCCATCAGGGACCCTACCATACTTAGAGACAACAATTCGAACCAAGCGGCCACACTACCAATATTAATAGCATCCTTAGAAATTAAGGTTGCTGGGATCACATGTTATTGAGGTTTAAATGACGGAGCAAAACTTCTATTGCGCTCTTCAGTAAAGTAATAAAAGCCAGCCAAATGGTCTACCAGCATCTCTAAGAAGAGACCCTTTTTGCCACACCTCCAAAATTAATAGGCATACGCGCCAATTACTGTGGAAATTCTACAAAATAGCCCCAATTTTATTCCATGATGCCCAAAGAGTTTTGAATCTTTTATTTTATAGGCTTCTTTTGCTAGCTTAAAAGCTTTGCTACGAGTAGTATTATTAGGTTGCTTAGTGGAACTGTTATATTATCATCGATTACATATTTGCCTATCTTCTCAAAGTGTTCTACTAGGCTTGCTACGAGGCTGCCACTAACCCTGAGATTGGGCTGCTTATATTGCCGCTTAAGAAGTAGCCTACTGGAGCACATATTAGGAACATGGCTACGTTCCCAATCCAATGCTTCCTTCTCCTTTTAAACAAAGGTTTCTAACCATCTCTGTTACGCCATCACCAAAGCTCATAAATAATATCGGTATTGCCGGCAGCCAGAAGTTCCTGCCAGATAAAAACCAGCCTACACCTATCACTAGAGCCCACATTAAACTAAAATTCACCTCGTAAATGTTGTCTGGGTCTTGAAACCAATACATGAGCTTTCCTGTTTTATGTGGTATATAGCATAATAAGAGCTAGTAATAGCGCTAGGGTTGATGGGATTATTGGCGTTTTAAAGATATTGAATCTGGTATTATTAGTGCTACAACCCCCAGCTAACATATATTATTTTTCTGGCAAAGTATACTCCAACATGATAGGTTCTCCGCTGACGTCTGATCTCAATTCTAATTTCTTCTTAACTGTCTCGTAGAATTTTCTGGAGATCAATAGAACTATCGTTAAAACCCACACAAACAAACTAGAGCATTAAGATCTCATCTAACATGCCTAACTCATACCTATAAGTTTAACCTCAGCTTCTACTGGCAATAATTTTATTCTTTGAATTAGTGCGCCCGTAGTACTAGTATCCGTAGACTGCCCGCCTTTAAAAGGACTTTAAGTCTTTTTATGACTCTTAGAGATATCAATAAAGCTTTAAAATTGTGAAAAACCTTAAAATTGGTGGATGATAAGAGAAGAAGCCTTAGATTGGTGGAGCGAGGCAAAGCATAATATCAGGCAGGCGAAAAAGAACTTTGAGATAGGAGAGTATAGCGTATCTGCTTTTCTATGTCATCAAGCATCTGAGAAGGCTTTAAAGGCCCTCTATATAGTTAAGAAGTCGAGGCTTCCGCCGAGAGGACATGATCTAACGAAGATTGGGAGACTTCTTAATGCGGATGAAATAATGGATGAGTTGAAGATTCTAAATCCCCACTACACGATATCAAGGTATCCGAATGCCGCTAATGCGGTGCCAAGTGAGGTGTATACGAGGGAGGTGGCTGAGAGGTGCCTTTTAGCAGCAACCAGGATTCTGGAGTGGGTGATGAGTAATGGCGGGCTTCCATGAGGAGCTCAGCAGGGTTAAACTATCTAGGAGGCAGAAGAGGGAGCTTCTAGCATTCATGAGGCGGTTGAGGGAGGAGCTCGGAGCCAGCGAGGTTTATCTCTTCGGGTCAAGGGTCCACGGCGCCCCATTAGAGGATAGCGACCTTGATATGATAGTCGTTTCAGAGAAATTTAAGGAGCGGAGCTTCATCGAAAATATGGAATTACTTAGCAGGCTCTGGAATGGCTCCTTCACAATAGAAATGTTTCCATACACGCCAGAGCAAATAAAAAAATATAATGGCAGAAAGGTCATCATAACAGAGGCGCTTGAGAAAGGCATAAAAATAGATCTAACCAAGATATAAAGAGACTTTTACTCTCCCAAAATAAAATTTTAGCAGGCATGCGCATCAATCTCTCTTACTGGGATGGAAACCAAAAAATTGTAATTGAAGGCAGATACATCGATATTGTTAATCATCTTGAGTTGTTAGAGGATATAACTTTAGATTTATAACTGAGTTTCATTGGACTTGGGATTGGCCCCTCAGTGAAATGGCTGAATTAAGCAAACATTGCCGAAGATAACAAAGTCTGCTTAAAGTAGGCTTCAAATATGTTTGTAAGAAGGATGGGCCTATATTCTTCAGAAAAGCGGAAGTTAGATAAAAAGTAGGTGTGCTTTGTTAGGGGTTGGTGTGCTGGCCGTAACCCGCCTTCTGTTCTAGGCGGCATTCAGCTAAACGGGCTACCCGCGCCTCACACAGCATTCATAGGCGCCTACTTGCCCTTTCACCCCGCGGGACGGACGTTTCACCGTTTCCACCAAGCCTACTCGGCGACTTAGCACGCCTCAGCGTCACAGGCTTGATGGACGTTCCGTTTCTGTTCCGGAGCCGGGGCTCTCGCCCCACGCCTTGCGGCGTCGCGGGCTGTGTGGTGGGCGGAGTTTCCTCAGGCCTTGTGGGCCCGAGAGCCGCCCGCCAGCTCACCAACCCCTGATTTATCTTTTCTCTTTTTCACATAAATAAATATTTTCTATTAGGCTGTTGCGGTGTATCTTGCGCCCTCCCTGATGAACTTGCTTGGTGATCTTGGTGATCCGCATAGCGGGCATTTTTGTCTTGGGCCATTGAAGGTTTTTCGGCAGTTGCTACAGTATGTTAGAATTGTATCAAAAGCGTATAGAGGTATCTTGTATCTTCCAATTATTTTCTTTGTTATTGAGAGTAGCTCATCGGGGCTATCTTCGCCTATAGGTATTTTAAAGAGGCTGCTTCCCGAGGGATATTTGTGGATTCTATCATATATGCTTAGGCGCTTCTCTAAGGGGACATTTGCATTATTTAGCGCGCTATTCAGGTCGCTGTAATATGGTTTATCTTTGCTTCCGCTAACGTGTATCTCGGAGAAGCCGTAGCGCTCTATATCTAAGGCGGCCATTCTCCTAGAAGCTTCCATGTTCGGTGTATGGGAGAGGGAGCAACGCATCTCTTTCACGCTAGAATATTCTCTAAGAGCCTTTATGGTGTATGAGAGGACATCTTCAATAAATGTTAATGGTTCATTTCCTTCGTGAATTTGGCTCTTCACTAACATTTGTGTAACCTCGCCAAGACCTACGAAGCTTATGAGGAAGAGCAGGTTTTCTAGCCTACAATATGGATCTCTCCTCCCACCATACAAGAGTAATGGAAGTAAGCCTTCATTTGTACGCTGCTTTATCATCATGTATTTTATCTCTAGAGCTCTGAGAGCCTTCTCTAGGAGATCATAAAGGTTCTCAAAGAAGGTTTTTCTATCCCCCTTAACCTCATGAAAAGCTCTTGGCAAATTAATAGTGACACTGCCAGCGCACCCAACTCTAATTATATCTAGCTCCCAATCCCTCTTCCAATCATCTATAAATATATGACCGGCAGCTAGGTAAGAAGACCTTTCGATTTCGTCAGAAAAGATATTTGCAAAATATGGGAGACCCATCACCGCAAGCTTGTGTGCTTCATAAAGAAGATCACTTGTTTCTCCAGAACTTAGCGCTGCGGGATTAACCTTAATTATTAAGCTTGGGTTAAAGATGGGTTTAATCTCGCATACCTCACTAAGAGCCTCAATTAACGATAGGGCTAGGATGCGGCTCTCTTCAACAAAATCTCCGTAGACGCCGAGCACTTCTCCCTCTGGGCCGATAGATTTAGTATCAAGCAGGAAACTCGGAACCTCTAAACTTATGCCAAGAGAAACGCCTGTTGGCACGGTTAAATTGACTGATAATAGAAAGTTTTTAAGGTCTTCTTTAACCTCCTCCCTCAACAAACCTTTAATGAAGGGTGCCAGAAAAATATTGAAGAAATCTATACCCTGCTCATCCGATACTTCTGTAGAGGATATGCTCAGAACATTTAGTATTAGATTTAATGCCTCCCTGAAGTTTTTAGGCGGCCGGACTATTGTGTAATTAGAAGATTGCTCTTTGAAGGTTAAACCATTCTCAAAGAAGATTCTTACATCATGCATAAAGCTACTTAGCTTAAGAATCCAGTATGCAAGGTTATCTAGGTTGATGGAGCCCGCTAGATGCGAGTCGGCCACGTCTCTCGGGAGGATGTTTAGAAGGACATATTCTTCGATTACACGCTTTCCAGCAGCCGTTATTATCGCTTCAACATTAGAGGAAGAGGCACTCATAGACTTTATTAACTGGGTAACATCATATACTGGTAGACCTAGCCGAGTCAGCTTATGGCGATACTCCTCTAAGCCCCGTTCTATTAGGATTGCATTAACAAACTCTCTTATCAGGGGTGCTGTCAAATACTTTGTATCTAGCTTTAATAGCCTCTCCTCCGTCTCACGGGCTATCTTCTGGGCTAAGTCCAGCGGAACATTAGCCTCTCTAACAAGCGAATCCACAATCTTATTCCTATCAAAATACTCTATCGCTAGACGAGATGTTCTCACAAGCATCCTCTTTTTCGAGGTGCTTTCTTCAAGACGTAAGACAAAATCCACAACCGATTTACCCAACTCGGTCAGAACATATTTTTTAGTTTCCGGATCCGGCTCCACTAAATCCATATTTAAGAGAACTTTAAGATGATATGCAAATCTACCAGCATCTTTAGTTGGGCTCATCTTTAAAGCGCTCATTATTTCCGTGTATGAGAGGGGTCCTCGATCAAGCAGCAACCTAAGTATATTTAATCTTACATTAGATGAGACCGCCCTAAGCACTCTCTCACTCAATCTTCTTCTAGAGGTCAACGCTATGCACAACCCATTGACAAGTATATTAAAAATAACCATATTAAAATTTCAATAAACCATCAAAAATACTTATATCAGACAATTTAGAAGATTGACGTCTTTTCTTTTCTTTAACTTTTACAGCCCTTATCAGAGCGATAGTTTCGAAGAACATCCTTTCCTCTCTAATTATCTCAACTTTAAAGCCGCTCTCCTTGAGGATTTTTATTGTTTTTTCGATGTTTGAGAGCGATGACTGCACCATTAGAAGCCTTCCTCCATGTTTCATGTATTTGGGGAGTTCTCCTAGAAATCTATCTATAATACTCCTTCCATCCACACCGCCAGACCAAGAGTATTCGAGCCACGTCTTAGGCTCTTTCTCAGAGGGAAGGTATGGCGGATTAAATATTATTAGGCTAAAGTATGAATCCTCCTTTAACGGGCTGAACAGGTCTCCACATATAAAATCGATTTTAGTGAGAACATTATTTCTCTTGGCATTTTCTTTAGCGCATTTGACCGCATCTGAATTTATATCAACTGCCACAACACGTGAGGCCTTAAAAGCTGAGAGAATAGCTAGTATACCACAACCAGTCCCCATATCTAGAACAACATCACTCTCGCAAACATCTAAATTGCCAGCCAGGAGAAAAGTGTCTTCAGCCGGCTCATAGACGTCGTCAAAAACATAAAATCTTAAACCGCCATAAAAAACCTCCCTAAAACCTCCAGTCAACATTAAACACCATGACATAATAATCAGAAAATAAAACTAAAGTTTTTATTTATCTGGAAACGTTAATAAAATTTGCTGAAGAGAAACTCTGATGAAGAGAGCGGGTATTACTGAAAAGGTAACCTTAATGATGAGGGTTTCGCGAGGGGCTGTGGGCTAGCTTGGTCTAGGCTGCGGGCCTCGGGCGCCCGCGACCCAGGTTCAAATCCTGGCAGCCCCACCAGTTCCACAGGTTTAAATCACTTCCTAACCTCTCCTTTTAAATCTCCAGCTATAGACTCTTCGAGGAGTAATGTGAGGAGATGATATCTACAACTTTGGTGGGAGACTTAAGCGTTATAGGCGGACTCTTGTGCGGTTTGGCGCGGGCGGTGAGCGGCACTTCCGCCTAATCATTAAAGAGATGTTTAAGAGGGCAGCCTGAGGGAATATATGGCCTTAATTTCGCCTCATCTTATTTGTGTTGGGGGGATTTTGGCTGATGGCTATATTAAATATGTATTAAAATTATGTATTAAAAACATTAAAAATATATTAAAAACATAAACATATAATATAAAAAACATTAATCTGTTTGAAATATCATGTCGACACCTGTTCATTCTGTCATCAATGCTTTTCGTGAAATTTGCAGGCAGATATTTTACTCTCTGCTCGGTGAGTCTGCTTTTGAGACTACTTTATTCTTTTTGCGTAGGGGTTTGGGCCGCGATCCATTTGAGGTGTTTTGGAATGATCCTAAAACCTTTTACCATGAGATGGAGAAGGTTTTCGGGGTTGGCGCTAAGGTTTTAATTAAACTCTTGGTGTCGAGAATTAATAGTGAGTTTGGCTTAAATATGAGTCCTGAACGCTTCCTTGAGCTTATGCGCAGAGGAGACGAGCGCTCAGTTGAGGAGATACGCTCATTCCTAATAAAGATAGCTGAATTATATAGGTTATATAGGGGCCAGGGCGGGGCGATACAGTAAGACAAAGAAACCTGTAATCTTAGTAACTTAATTTACCATCTCCATTATTTTTTGGCTTAACTCCGTTGGCTCTATTCCATCTACTATCTTTATGTCATAAGTTTTTGCTAGTTCTCCCTCTTCCACTCCTAATATTTCCTCTATAGGTATTATTAGGAGTTTTTGTTGGGCTTTTACATCCATGGCTTTCAGATATAGGGATATGAGCGCGGCTCTTATATCGCTGTTTTCGGGTAATATATCTCCTACAATTACTTTTCCTCTTGAATCTTTCATTTTTAGCGCTAGATCGAATCTGTGATCTAAGCCTGACATACCCCTTATTGTCGCAGGCATCTCTAATAGTAGTCCTTTCTCCCTAGCAATCGGGTCTAATATTCTCGGCATCTCCTTCAATGCCTTCCTGAACTTTATCTCCACAAGCCTTATCGCAGAGTTAATGGCTTTAAACCATAATTCCATGAAGATTGTCTTTAATACTTGTGTAAAGCTTATGGAGTTTGACCATAAGCCTTGTATTTGGACAGTATATTCGCTTGTAGAGCTGCTTGGAAAGCAGCAGAATATACCTTCACCAGCATCCGTAAACATGAAGCTCATCCCAGCATATCTGATATCTATGTGCCTAACCTCGGCAAAATTTAATACGCTTGATATATCTTTGAGAGCGTTGAATTCTTCATCAAGATAAGCCATCAGCTTTATTTTTACTCCACGTGCACTAGCCTTTTCCAAGGTTTGAATAAAGGCTCTAGTTATGTAGGGCTCATTCAATTTCCCGACGCATATCAGAACCTCGCTTCTAGCCCTATCCAGCATCTCAACAAAATATCTAAAATACTCCTCTATGCTGTTGAATGTCACGGTCCGCTCCATTCTCCCTCCAGTTTTCAGATATTGGAGGGCTATAGATATGTCTTGGGAGTTACGCCAAATCATGTCAAAAAAGGCTTTCACAGAATGTATGTAGTGGGGAGAGTCTGTCCAGAAGCCTGATTCACTTTCTCTATCTAAACTTATTGAATCGTCTACAGTTAGAGATGTAAAAACTGATTTTTCATCGACTATTAGTAGGCGGGTTTTCAATTGTATATCAGAAATCTTTATCAGGGCATATTTTACGTAATCTTCCAGAATCGTTGCCGTCTTCTCATCCGTTACATTTGTGAGAATATTTATTTTAACGCCTTTAGATTTCATTCTTCTAAGGATTTCATCGAACCCGTAGAATGATAGGCATATTAAGTCACTTGGTGTTGTTAGCAGGCAGACCTCACGTTCACAGTTTTCCAGCATCTGCATCATAACGGCGTATATGTTTCTTCTCCCACTATGAATCCTAAATTTTGTTTCAACAGTATATTCCTGCTGGCTAGAGATTTTGGAGAGGGATTCTAAAACTGTAGCATATTTGCTCTCCATCTCTAGTATCCTACTTTTAGCTATTGATAATAGCGTGTTGAGGGCTATGTTCGCTGGCACAACGGAGAACTTCATTGGTCTGCCTGGCAGAACACTTATCAGCCCCAGATTCTCCATCCTCTTAAGATTACGGTAAATATTCATACGGTTCGTTTTCAGGGCTTTTGAGAGCTCCCTTATTGTGCTTGCTCCAGCTTTAGTTAGATAGATAAATATCTGAGCTTGAGTCTTCGTTAAACCATATGTTTGAAGCATACTTATGATCTCATCCATATCCATGTTTAGTCCTCTATACTTATGTAACAAACAAATGTTACATAAATACTATTATTAGTTACGATTCCTCTATAATAATTGTCAAAATTACTGGGAAGGTATTTTAATAATGATAAGAGCCCTAAAATTTTTGGGCTCAGGTAAAAAGAGGAGCAAACTGGAAATCTATATAGATGTCTTGAGGATAATTAAAAGCGGCGTTAATAAACCTACAAGAATCATGTATGCAGCGAACTTATCTTGGAGAACCCTTAAGAAGGTAATCTCAGATCTTGAGAAACGTGGGCTTATTGAATGCGAGAACATAGGGGATCGTACACAAATATTTATAACGGAGAGGGGCAAGCGGGTCCTGAAAAACCTTGAAGCCATATCGGCTGAGCTCGTGGCGCTTAATGCTGTCCCGCCTATGCGGTCTAAATGATTAGCTAATTGGAGAAAGAGGTTGGGGGCATTGGCAAATCTCAGTAGAGTTTCAACAGGGGTAAGCGGCTTAGACGAGGTCATTGGAGGAGGCTGCCCCTTGGGCAGCCTAATAATATTGGCTGGAAACCCGGGAACAGGCAAGACAATATTCTCAGCAACCTTCCTCTACAACGGAATAGTTAATTATAGTGAGAAGGGCGTATATGTAAGCTTCGCCGAGAATGGGGAAACATTTCTCAGCAATATGCTCAGCTTAGGCTTCAATTTTGAGGAGCTTGAGAAGAGGAACATGTTCCGCTTCCTAGATCTAGTGACGGCGAGGGAGGAGGCTGCGCCAGCGATAATGGAGACGGTGCTTAGGGAGGTAAGCGAGTTTGGCGCTAAGCGCCTAGTAATAGACTCATTCTCAGCCATGGCCCAAGCATTTAAGGACACCCATGAGACCAGAATCCTTTTACACACGATTCTAAGCAGGGCTACTAGGCTCCTGGACTGCACAACAATCCTAGTAGTGGAGGTTCCATATGGAGAGAATAGAATGGGATTAGGCATAGAGGAATTCATCGCAGACGGCATAATCCTGCTCAGGAGAAGCGAGTTTGAGGGCGGGAGATTCCTTAGGGAGATGGAGATACTTAAGATGAGGGGCACCCCAACCCCAGAGGCGCGGCTGGTCTTCACGCTTAAGGATGGCTTCAAAGCCTTCCTACCATTTAAGCCCAAGCCAATCGAGAAGCCAAGCAGGTTCCAGCCACAGCCAGACACAAAAGAGATCTTCTCAACGGGCTCACCAGACCTAGACAAAATGCTTGAAGGAGGCTATCCAAGGGGCTTAACAGCCCTAATCGAGATCGACGAGCACATCTCAACACTGCAGTATCATTTGGTTGTTGCTCCAACAGCCTGGAACTTTGGGGCTCAGGGGAAGGGCGTAATCATACTCCCCTCGGCAGGCGTTGATCATAACGTTTTGAGGTTGAGGGCTGAGGAGGCTGGCTTCACCAGAGACGAGATAAACAGGCTCTTAAGGGTATGCGTTAAAGCCTCTCCAGAGCTTAAGCCGGAGCCATATGTTGTAGCGTTTAGGGGCGAGAGCCTCCAAGAGGATTATGCCAAGTACCTAGAGGTTGAGAAGGACCTTAGAGATAGAACAGGACAGCCGATACTCCATATTACTGGAGTAGACGTGATCGCAGACATATATGGCGTGAAGGAGACGGTTACAGCTATAAAAAGCTATGTTACGAGGATGAGGGAGACTGGAGACTTAAGCATACTATTGCTTAAGCCAGGATACCCAGAGCTGGTAAAGATACTCGCCGCAACAGCAGACACACACCTGAAGATCACGAGAACATATGGAAGTGTACTCGTCCACGGCATAAAGCCAAGAACAAGCCTCTATGTGCTAGAAATGGACTCTTCAAAAGACCATCCAATGCCGAAG
>Ga0209080_1000357_pt1 | contig 31841 bp, 34 predicted proteins | sample JNZ110809AmetaG_FD_184123 | JGI IMG/M metagenome (GOLD analysis project Ga0209080, IMG submission 184123) | Hot spring microbial communities from Jinze hot spring, China to study Microbial Dark Matter (Phase II) - JNZ 110809A (SPAdes) (version 3) ...
ACCTAATATGCCCATCGAAAACAACCTCCAAAAACGTTCCAGGAATGGTTGTAAGCGGGTTCCTAGTGGAAGTCGAAAAGGCAAATTTAGAAGAGATTAAGCGCAAATATCCAGAAGCATTCAAGAGGGAGTATGATAAAACCTATGGAGGTTCTTTCTCATTTTTCTGTGACCTATAATTTTCTTTCTCATTTGTGACCAGTCTGTCGTTTCCTAAAAATATTCTTTGTGGGTCTGCTGGCGAATAATATATGATCTTTAATCTAAGTGCTTCTGCAGCTTGATTGAGGTGTTAAAGTCTAGGCTGGTAAGAGAAGAATAATACATGTTTCCTTTCCGGCAACATATTTGGGGAAAAGATTCCGAGCAGGAGATTGGTATGAGGGCTGATGAGGCTTTAAGGCTTACGTGGGCTGACATGGACTTTGTGAATGGAACTGTGCGAGTTACCCCTGAGAAGGGAAGCGAGCCTAGAATCTTTAAGATCTCAGGTAGGCTTCTCGAAATGCTTGGTTAGGCTTAAGGCCTGTAGCGGAGGAGAGAAACGCAGAATATTCTGCAAGGATTTACGCATAATCCATAAGCTATTCTGGAGGCAGAGGAGGGTTGCTGAAAAACTTGGAAACCCGATGAGGATCCTCTGGCATAAGAGGATAGAGAAGACTCTTAATTTGCACTCAGCTCATAGAATTTAAAACAGATGAATACATTTCAAAAGTCGCCAGGAACACTAAGGAAGCTTGTGAGATCGTGGAAGTGGGATTCGATTACGTTTACACGACACCCGATGAATTCATGATATTTCGCAAGCGCAAATGAGTGGACAGGGTTCAGGAATGGTGGACGAGGAGTCCATTATTATTTTGGGTTCGAATTACTTCCACATTAGATTTCTTATTCTCTTTGTCCCTTTTTGTGGATGAATCTTGCTCTGTCATGTTAATTACGTACTATTTTTTGGTGTCAATACTTATAAATTGCTATTTCCTGCTAGGGAAATACTAGTAAATATTCTTGTTCCTTTTAGCGCTCAACACCTTTTAGACGAAGATATATAAGCCTGACCTTTCTAGATATGACAATTTAGATGAGTTAAATTATAGAGAAAGTATTCAGCCAACTGTAAGAGAGTATGATAGGCCGGAAAAATGGATAAAACGTCTAAGCGATGGATGCTTGAAAATTGCTCTCTCAATACGCAAGTTTTTAGAAGACGAGTGTAGCGTGTTAGATTGGTGCTGGTTCGTGTTGGCTTTCGTCCGTTTTATCAAAATTTCTTGAAACCCTAAGCGGAGGAGAAAGGCAACGCGTAGCCATAATGAGGGCGCTGGCCAACAACCCAAAAATAATCCTAGCTGACGAGCCAACATCCAGCCTCGACGACAAAAACTCAGAGTTGCTGATGGAACTATTCAGCAAAATCAACCGAGAGAAAAAGGTAACAATCATCATAACGACAACAGACCTTTATGAAAAGCTGTCAACAACTAGAGACTACCTGTTAAAAGGCGGACTCCTACATCAAAGGTAACGGGCTGACCCAAACTTCTCCCTGCGCGCCACGCACTTCGCAAGCTTTTAGCTAACCCCCATCCTGAGGGAATATGCAGGAAACGCTGAAGCAATAAAGCTTAATTAGGGCTTCTTGACTGTATAGGATCCTCCAGGCCCTGAATTGTGGTATGGCTCATTAAGCAATCCCCAAACAGGCTTAAAGTCTAGGAATTGAACAGTTTCAGCAGACGCTTATGCTCAACCCACATAACCCATCAAGAAAACAGAAAAACAGCCAAAAATTTAAACAAAACGAATATTTTGCCAGTGATGCACACAAGTAGTTATAAACTATGTAATAAAGGCGATGCACATCACGAGCGATGGCATAAAAGTATTTGCAGCTACTAGAATGGAGCCTACAAGATGGATTGTAAAAATATACACATCCAAACCATTCATAATTTCCTTCGCGGAATCCTACGACCCATTATGGTTCGCCTACGTAAACGGAGAAAGGATACAATCTATACCTTTATACGGCGTGATAAACGGCTTCTGGATCAATCAGACAGGCCTTTTAGAAATTAGTATAGAGTATGAACCTCAAAAATGGTTCTATATGGGCTCAATAATATCCGTTAGCACTCTAATCGCCTGTATTACATACCTAGTCTACGACTGGATAAAGAAAAAAAGACATTATAAAACGAATAAAGAAGAGAGTTGAGGCCAAAAACACCATCTATAGATCAAGAAACAATTAAAGAGAAAAACGATCCACCGTTATACTCTAAGTTTCTGCTCTCTTAGAAAAGCAAATAAGGGAAATAAAAGTGAATCGTTAAAGACAGCTCAAAGCTCGGCTGCTTAAGAATAACATATATGAAGGACGTAATAATATTCTATGAATGTTAGCGGGTGTGGGAGCTCGGTGGAGATTAGCGAGCTCAAATCTAAGTTCTTCGCTTTGCTTAGGGAGGATGTTGAGTTTAGGTATGCGGTGGCGGGCTTACTTGGGCTTGAGGAGATACTCCGTAGGCTTGATAGGAATGAAGCCGAGCTAGTGAGGCTTAGAGAAGACTTCAATAAGCTTAGAGAGGATTTTAATAGGAAGGCTGAGGATGACTCTAAGAGGTTCATCAGCATAGAAGCCGAGCTAGCTAAGCTTAGAGAGGATATGAATAAATTAAGGGAGGATATGATTGAGGGCTTCAGGAGACATGATGAAGAGATTGCAAGATTGAGGGAGGATATGATTGAAGGTTTCAGGCGGCACGACGAGGAGTTTGCCAGAGTTTGGGGTGAGATTGCCAAGCTTAGAGAGGAGACGAATAGATTGAGGGAGGATATGATGGCTGGCTTTAGGAGGCATGATGAGGAGCTCACCAAGCTACGTGAAGACATGATGGCCGGCTTTAAGAGATACGATGAAGAGCTCATTAGGCTTAGGGCCGATATGATGGAGGGCTTCAACCTACTTAGGAGGCATATTGACGCCTTAGGCGCTAGATGGGGCATTATAAGCGAGCAAGCCTTCAGAGAGGGACTTAAAGGAGTAGCCGAGAAGGAGCTAGGCTTAAAGATTGAGAAGTGGGTTAAATGGGATGGGGATGGCTACGTATTCGGACACCCAAGCACAATAGACGTAGACGTAGCGGTACGCGACAACAAAATAATTCTTATTGAGGTTAAGTCGCATATTAGCCGAGCGGACGCCTACGCCTTTAAGCGCAAAGCTGAATTCTACGAGAAAGTTGAGGGGAAAAAGCCCTCTAGACTGATAATTGTGACACCATACGCCGACGAAGACGCCATAGAAACAGCCAAACAACTCCAAATAGAAGTCTACATGGGAGTTTAATTAAAATTCTAATTAACCGGGTTCAATTAAATATTTAAGCTCGCTTCTATAGGGTCGCACACCAGTCCGGATCATACTCATCCATAATTCTTTTTTTACTGCTTCCTCGAAGCCAGGTCCATCTTTTAGACGGCTTCTATAAACTTTAGTGTTATTTCATCAGTGTAGTTTAGGTCTACGTATCCGTCCCAAGCTATTATGGCTTTAACGACCTTCTCAAATAATCTGCTTATCGCATGTTCTGAGTTTGCTCCATTACAGCCCATCAATATTATAATTGAGCCGTTTAATCCGTCCTGATTCATGTAGCCTAGCATGTCAGCCCTAAGCGTAAAATATGCCTCCTCAAGACGAGCGTCGCCTCCCTAACATCAAAGTCTATTAAGTTTAGCACGGCGATTAAATGTGCTGCTTAATTGCTAAGTGCAGCCTCGCTAAATCCAAGGCTAGCTAAATGATCCAGCAACCTAAGCGCAATATCGCCATTCCTAAGCCCGGCGATAATCCGCCTATAACACTCAACCCTCCTAGTGGAGTCATAGATCTCCTCCCTCAATCCAAGCCCTGAAAAAGAAGAATCTGCAGAACTTAAAAAGCGAGGGAATGTGAACCAAAAGACTGGTGGACGGGGAGGGATTTGAACCCTCGACCTCGGCGATGCCAACGCCGCGATCATACCAGGCTGATCTACCCGCCCATTACCAAAATTTAGTAATTTAAAAGGTGGTTTTTAAGTATTTTGTCTTCTTTCCAGCAGGGTCTTTTCTATTTTGGGGAGAAGGTTTGGAGTTAAGAATTTTAGCTTATGTCAGATTCTTAAAATAACTTCTTTAACATATTTTTCCATTATTTTTGAGAATCGTTTTATTGTGTCCTCTGTGTATGGTTGGATTTTTCTGTATGCTTCATGCATTGCGTTTTCTGGTATAAACTGTTGGAAGGCGAAGCGCTCCGCCCCTTTTATGATATCCCCTATCTCCCGTATATCTTCCTCTTCAACTATTCCTGGCACAACCGTACATCTAAATTCATACTCAACTCCGCTTCCCTTGAGGATGCTAATTGTTTCAAGTAATGGTTTAATGTTCTCGGCTCCAAGCAGATAATATTTTTTGGGCGATGTCTTGACGTCTACGGCCACATAATCAACATGGTTTAGGCAGTCTTTAAGTCTCTTTGGGAAGAAGCCGTTTGTATCAAGTTTTACTGCGAACCCCCTCTCCCTTAATCTTCTAATGAAGGATGGCGCATCCTCATGTATTAGAGGCTCCCCACCAGTTATTACGATGGAATCAACGAATTTTCTCCTCTTTTCAAGCATATCTAGTATTTCATCCTCAGATATGAATGGCCCCTGTGGATCGATTATTATCCTCCAGTTTTGGCAATAGGGACAGCGGAGGTTGCAGCCGGGCGTGAATAAGACGCTAGATATTCTTCCAGGAAAATCAATTAGACTCGTCTTCTGTATGCCACTAAACTTCAAAATTATGAAGCCCCGCCAACAATCCCTTTAAATAGATGCTTTCTGGGTTACAAGCGCTATAGATTTATCAAATGTCCTCCTTATTCTAAACTCTGACCGCTTCCCGTCATTCCATTGATCCACTGGCCTTAAATAGCCGACTACTCTTGAGTATACTTCGCATCTAGCCCCACATTTTGGGCAAACTTTATGTTCACCGCTCATGTATCCGTGCGTTGGGCATATGCTGAAAGTTGGCGTTAAAGTGAAGTATGGTATGCGATAGTTATGCGTAACCTTTTTGGCAAGCATCGCCGCGCTCTCCCAAGAGTATAGCCTTTCTCCTAGAAATATGTGAAAGACTGTGCCGCCAGTATATAGCGGCTGGAGCTTATCTTGGTGCTCAAGAGCCTCGAAGAGGTCTCCTGTATAATCTACTGGCAAATTAGTTGAGTTTGTGTAGAATGGTTCAGCGCCCATAGAAAGATACTTTTCATTTGCAACTATTATGTCAGGATACTTCTTCTTATCTAGCTTAGCAAGCCTATATGATGCCCCCTCAGCGGGCGTAGCCTCTAAGTTATAGAGGTTGCCAGTTTCCTCCTGATACTCTAAGAGTCTCTCGCGCATGAACCTCAGTGTCTTAACCGCGAACTCTAAGCCTTCCTCTGTCTCAATACCATAGCCAAACATGTTTAGGAGCGCTTCATTCATGCCTATTATGCCGATAGTCGAGAAGTGGTTCTTCCAGTATGCGCCAAATCTCTCCTTGATGAAGCGCAAGTAATGCCTAGAATATGGATATAATCCATTCTCGGTAAACCTTTCAAGAACCTTGCGCTTTATCTCCAGGCTGTCCTTAGCCAAGTCCATTAGCTCACCGAGCCTCTCGAAGAATCTATCTTCGTCCTTTGCTAGATATCCAATTCTCGGCAGATTTATTGTGACAACACCGATCGAGCCCGTGAGTGGATAAGCACCGAAGAAGCCTCCCCCACGCTTACGCAGTTCTCTATTATCTATTCTTAGGCGGCAGCACATTGACCGAACATCTTCAGGTCTCATATCGCTATTCACGAAGTTTGAGAAGTAAGGCACACCATACTTAGCGGTCAATTCGAATATTTTCTGCGAGACTGGTGAGTCCCAGTCGAAATCTCTAGTTATATTATATGTTGGTATTGGGAAAGTGAATACCCTTCCCCTAGCATCTCCCTCAGCCATAACCTCGGCCAAAGCCATGTTAAACATCACCATCTCATCCATCATCTCAGCATATGTATCATCAACCAGTCTACCGCCATAAACTACTGGCTCATCCTTCATGAACTCTGGAATCTTAAGGTCAAGCGTTATATTTGTGAAGGGCGTTTGGAAACCAACCCTCGTGGGAACATTTATGTTAAATATGAATTCCTGAAGCGCCTGCTTAACTTCATCATAGTCTAGGCCATCATAGCGGATGAATGGTGCTAAGAGTGTGTCAAAGTTGCTGAACGCCTGTGCCCCGGCAGCCTCACCCTGTAGTGTATAAAAGAAGTTGACAACCTGGCCAAGGGCGGTCCTAAAATGTCTTGCAGGTTTACTCTCAATCTTGCCGGGCACCCCACCAAATCCTGAAAGCAAGAGCTCCCTTAGATCCCACCCGACGCAGTATGGCCCTAATACCCCGAGATCATGAATGTGAACGTCTCCGGAGTAGTGGGCCTCAGCAATATTTGGCGGATATATCCTATTAGTCCAGTATTTCTCTATAACCTTTGTCGTCAAATAATTATTCAATCCTTGGAGCGAGAAGCTCATATTCGAATTTTCGCGGACATACCAGTCCTCCAGGTTAAGGTATTTCTCGACAAGCTCGGTGGAGCTGAGTATCTCAGCCATCTCTCTTAAATCTTGATGCTGCTTCCTATATAATATAAAAGCCTTAGCAGTCTTTGCATGCCCATTCTCTATAAGGACCTTCTCAATAATATCTTGAATCTCCTCAACAGTGGGCACACCGTCCTCGCCGAAGCGCCTTTCAATCTCCTCAACAACCTTGTCGCTTAGTCGTCTTGCAAGCTCCTTATCTTTACCGCCGACAGCCTTGGCAGCCTTCCATATAGCATTAGTTATACGTTCTTGATCGAAGGGCTCAAGCCTTCCATCCCTTTTCCTGACATACCTCAAGCAACAAATCACCTCAAAGATTATGTCAAGGATAACGTGTAGGCGCGGTATACATCCCGACATAAAAATTGGACATACAAAAACTTAAATTTGATTATCAAAAATTTTAGACTAAAGAAAAGGGCTATAAAACTAACGGAAAGTAAAAAGCCTGAAGAAAGAGCTGTTTTTTAACTCTCTAAAATCTCCATCATCTAAAAACTTTTAACATAAAATGGGAAAGTAAAGTTTTTATCCACGATATCTCCATTCTCTTTACTGGAGGGGAGAGGCCAGGGGAACCAAATTGTGGTGGTAGTGTTTTTGGTTTGGGGTTCCCCATGAGCCTCTCCCCTCCCCGCTGTTATAGGGAAGAAAAGGTTGAGATGAAATTTTTACTTAAGTGTTTCGAGCGGCATGTCCACTCTTTTCTGTATAAATGATATATGCTTTATACCATTTCCAAGTTTAATGTAATGCCAAGTTGATTTGGGGTTAAATGGGCAATTGTTCAGTGCGGCTTCAATAACTTTATCTTTTGTTATCTTAATATTTTCTAAGTTCGATTTTAAGCCTATTTTATCGCATGTATAGTCTACGCAGCAGGCAGGTATTTTTGTGCATCCTAGAAGACGTAAGGCATCCACCCTGTGGTGGCCGTCGATTATAACCTTAGTTTTTTCATCTATTACAATAGGCCTCTTGAGAATACCATCAGAGAATATCTCATCTTTAAGAGATTTTAATTTAATGCTATCCGTGTTCTCATGAGGTTTAAGATCTGAGATACTAATTAGTCGTATGCGAAACTTTATTGGAATATTGTTATTTTTTGATCCCAAGCGTTCTTCACCGTGATTGTTAATAATTGTGTTTTTATGTTATATTTAAAGCTTTTTAGATCAAAAATGTGCATAAAAGAGACACCATACTATCCTCCTAGCAGGGTGAGTAGAAGACCAAGAAAAATCGGGTAGAAAGCAAAGTTATGGAAATATCTAAGGGTCTTTTTTAGAAGCTTTAGTGAGATATAACCTAAGAGCGCCGATGTGAGGATTCCAAAGAATATGTCTTCGATTTCCAGCCCGGTTTTGTAGAGGATCTCGTGCTGTGTTATTAATGTTATTATTAGCCCTCCAAGCACGGCTGGAATTGAGAGTAGGAAGGAGAATTTGAAGGAATATTCGCGTTCTACGCCGAGCATTAATGCTGTAGAGATTGTCAAGCCACTTCTGGATAAGCCAGGTAGTAATGAGAAGCCTTGTACAGCTCCAATTAGGGCTGCCTCCTTAAAGCTTATATGGCGCTTCTCAGGGATCTTTATTCTTGAGAGATAGGTGCTTAGCCCAGAAAGAAGAAACAATATTCCTATAGCCCTAACCTCATAAAAGAGGGGTTCAATTATTATTGTTACGAGACCTGTAATAGCCGTGAATATTGTTCCAATGATAATTCTTTGGAAGATCGTGCCCCCTTCGGATCTAGAGAGATCAAGTCTTATAAGCGCCCTTAACATTTTTTCTATATCTTTTCTGAAGAAGATTGTTGTGGCTGCCAATGTTCCAGCATGTAGTATAATGGTGAAAAGTGATGGTAATTGTAGTCTGAGGGCTCTTTCAGCCAGCTTTAAGTGTCCAGTGCTGGAGACCGGGAACCCCTCGGTTAAACCTTGAATGATGCCAAGTAAGATTGCCTCGAACCTCATTTAGCCTCCTCAAACAGTAGATAGAACAACTTTATAGAACTATCTTCATAAATTTTATTTTGGGTAAAAGAGGGGTTCAAGATGCCCTCAATCGAAATTCTGACCATTAATGATACATGTAAAAACTTTGAGGATTTTCTTGAGATCGTCTGGAGGGCCATAGAATATTTTCCTAAGGGCGTATGGGATGAAATTAAATATCTTGGCAATATTATTATGAGACATGATATAAAGATAGAGATAAACGGAGCGCCTTACGAGGCGTTCATTTTCAACAATTTGCTTGATAAAGTTAAGAGAATTCGAATGGCAATAAAGACAAAGGATCTCTTATTAGCTGTAACAGTGGATCCCGTGGTAGCAATATATTCTAGGCTCGGATCTAAGGGGGTAAGGCGGATGGCTAATCTAGTACACGACTATGTATCAACGGATATTGGCATAATTTCTCTATTTGCCATAGAGGGTGAATCTGCCGCCATGGTGGCCGCGCATGGGCTGGGGCATAGTAGAGGCCTGAGACACCATGGTAAACCCATAGATCTAATGTATGAAGGGCTTCTCGAAAATAAGACATTAGATAAAGAGGGATTCTGCGAGAGCTGCCTTAGAAAAATAGTCATAAATAAGGATTTTTAGATAAAATAATCCATTTTTAATCCCCATTCTTAAAACCACGCAATTTTTTACTTCATTTTTGGCATAATTAATGCTTTTCTCCTAGCAGACGAAAAGTATATAAAGTTGGCGTAAATCAATAATACCCAAGAATTTGAATTAGCGAGGGGGATTTTATGGCAGCTGCTGGTGGTGGTATCCCAGTCCTAATATTAAAGGAGGGCTCTACGAGGTCTAGGGGCAGAGAGGCCCAGCACAATAACATTATGGCGGCTAGAATAATAGCCGAAACCGTTAAAACCTCGCTTGGGCCTCGTGGCATGGATAAGATGCTTGTTGATAGCCTAGGCGATATAACGATAACAAATGATGGTAAAACGATTCTTGATGAGATTGAGGTTGAGCACCCAGCAGCGAAGATGATGGTTGAGGTCGCCAAAGCCCAAGATAAAGAGGTTGGTGACGGAACAACCTCAGTAGTTGTGTTAGCTGGCGAGCTACTAACGAGGGCTGAGGAGCTACTGAATAAAAATGTGCACCCAACAGTGATCATTGATGGTTATAGGAAATCTGCTGAAAAAGCCCTTGAAGTTTTAGAGAAAATATCTATCCCAGTTGAGCCCACAGATAAGGAAATGCTTAAGAAGATAGCCATGACAGCGATGGCAAGCAAGCTGGTTTCAGAGAATAAAGAGTACCTAGCCGATATCTCCGTTGAAGCCATACTGCATGTGGCTCAAAAGATTGGCGATAAGTACAAGGTCGACTTGGATGATATCTTGGTTCAGAAAAAGCCTGGTGAATCAATAGCGGATACTAAGTTAATTAAGGGTATCGTTCTCGATAAGGAGGTTGTTCACCCAGGCATGCCTAAGCGTGTGGAAAAGGCTAAGATAGCCCTACTTGACTGCCCGCTTGAGATCGAGAAGACAGAGTTTGATGCAAAGATAAACATTGAGACGCCTGAGCAGATGGAGGCTTTCCTACGTGAGGAGGAGAATATGCTTCGTGAGATGGTTGAGAAGATCGCAAGAACTGGCGCTAACGTGGTTATATGCCAGAAGGGTATTGATGATATGGCTCAGCACTTCCTGGCTAGGAAAGGTATACTGGCTGTTAGGAGAGCAAAGAAATCTGATATGGAGAAGTTAGCTAAGGCTACTGGTGGGCGTATAGTTACGAATCTTGAGGATCTTAAGCCTGAGGACCTTGGTTACGCTGAGCTCGTTGAGGAGCGGAAGATAGGCGAAGACAAAATGGTATTCATAGAGGGATGCAAGAATCCGAAGTCGGTGGCGATATTGATAAGGGGTGGAAGCGAGCGAGTCGTCGACGAGGCTGAGCGTTCGGTGCATGATGCCCTATCCGTCGTTAGGGATGTTGTTCAGGAACCTAAGGTTCTAGCTGGCGGGGGTGCGCCTGAAATAGAGGTTGCCAGAGCCATAAGAGATTACGCTAACAGTCTCTCGGGTAGAGAGCAGTTGGCAGCACAGGCATTTGCGGATGCGATGGAGATAATACCGATAGCCCTCGCCGAGAATGCTGGTTTAGACCCAATAGACATAATCTCGGAGCTTAGAGCGAAGCACGAGAAGGGTGAGACTTGGGCTGGCGTAGATGTCTTTAGTGGTAAAGTTAGGGATATGCGGGAACTGGACGTTTATGAGCCGCTTGTAGTTAAGAAGCAGGTTATTAAATCCGCTGTTGAGGCTGCAACAATGATATTAAAGATAGATGATGTTATAGCTGCTGGAAAGACGAAGGCGCCGAAGACTCCAAAGGAGAAAGAGACTGAGAGCAAAGAATTTGAGTAAAGATTCATCCTAAAATCCATCTTAGATAATATAAAGCGTTTAACCCCACATTTTTATTTTTATGTCTATTAATTTTGAAGTATGGTTTTTGCCCCATAACCTAAAAGCAGCCTATGAAAGAGCAGCAACCCTCCTGAAAAGTATAGATTTTAATATTCTTTACCTTCATGTTCCACGCGAGTTAAATTGGCTGATTAATGAGATAGCTCTAGGAGCCCCCTACGAACAATTTATAGAGGCAGTTAAAAAGACCAATATCTTGCGTGAGTCAATAGGTTCATGGGAATATAGGTTTAAATCAATCCTTTTGGCGATAAGAGGATTAAGATTGAGGAGACCTAACTTAAAAATAATATGCTATAGAAGCAGCTTATCTGAGAACCTGTCTACAAGAAATGCTGAAGAAATAGCTAAGCTAATTTTGAGGGTGAATATTACTGGGAAGGTTGACATTGAGGTGTGGCGGAATATTGTGCTCAGTATTATTAATAATGTTTCTAGCTCAGCTGATGATGAAAGCAACTACATACTTAAGACTTTTATCGAAAGCGGTTGTAGACAAAAAGCAATATGCTTGTCAGATTACCCTGCGAGGAGGCTGGTAAAAAGATTGAGGGAGATGGGAATTAAGGCTTTTCTTCGATTCATCTTTACGCCATATTACTTTACGCCTCTAGAAATCTTAATTCGAGAGTCCATCGCGGCTATGGAGAAAGGGCTTACCATTAGTGATGAAAGGATCGAGAGCCTCGTAAAAACACATGCAGAGTTTATCAGAGACTATATTCTTACAAGCGATAATTATGACGAAGCTTACTTTAAATGGCTCAGAGCAATGCGAGAACGGTTTAGGCTAATAATATAACATTTTCATTTCGTATCTCTTTAGGTGATCTACGGCTTGATTGATATCCATAAATAATGCTTGTACTCTCTCGATATCCTCAGTGGTCACCGTATCTCTTTTCATGATCTTTGAATTCTGGGCGGCTAGGCTCAGTAGCTGAACAGCGTATCTTAGTGATGATGTTGACCCTATCTCAGTTAACTTTTCAAGCGCCTTCTCATCTATCTTTATTTTCTCTTCTTTAGCCCTAATTTGCAATATATCCTTTATGTCTTCTGGACTATATTCATGCGTCGCTATTATAACAGCTCTATCTAGGAGGTCTAGGGGGAAACCCATTGGACTCTTAACATCGGTTCCACGTATCGTTGTTATTCCACGGTTTGTTGCAAGTATAATTATTGGGACGAGCTCGCTCTCCAACGCTCTCCCAAGGAAGCTAAAGGCCTCTAGGTCGAGGAGGTGGCTATCGTCTATGAAAAGGACTCCTGGATGTATAAAAGCCCTTCCCTCATCAACCATCTTCTTAACCATTTCATCAACGGCGACCCTAACCTCACTATCTATCTCTTTGGTCTCACTAGAGCCGAAGAGGAGTGAGAAGAGGCTGCCGCCTTTACTCCTAGCATGCATTTTATCCAAATCATCTAACGTTAAAGTATATACAAACTCCTTTTCTTTAAGAACAGGGCCTTGTGGCCTCGGAACCTTTTCGCGAGCATCGATCTCATAGACTTTAGCCTTGCTACTCTCTATACATAAACCCAAATTCGCAACTCTCCCAGTCTCAGCATCTATCTGTATTACGCATCCCTCCGTCACGCCCTGCGCGATTATCTGCTGTGCGATTGAGGCGCCTGCCTCAAGGGTTTTCTCCTCTTTAGTTGTCTTTAGTGTCAGTCTAACGCTCTCAGGAACCCTCTGGTATGGGTTATATGGGTGTGGCGCCGTTTTTATCTCGAGGCTTACAACCTCACCCTCATAGACCTTCCTGAGCTCATGTATCTCTACTCCAATGGCTTTTCGCATAGCCTCGATTAAGACCTCAGCCTTCTTTTTCTCGCTGCTGTATATTTCGCTTCCACTCATCTGTATAAATGGAACATTCGGCCCAAGCTCCTTAGCTATAGCCATGGCTATAGCTGTCTTCCCAGTTCCAGGGGGCCCAGCTAAAATGATTGTTCTCCCACTCAGCCTACCCTCTTTAATCATTTGGACGATTAATCCAGCTGCTTCACGGGCTCTTTCTTGGCCGACCATTCCATCCTTTATTCTAACAGCCCGGAGGTTTTCATCTAGACCTAAACCCTTAATATGAGTATGCGCGCCAACTCTCTCAAAACGGTGTAGGCTTGATGGCATCTCACGTATCTCAGCCATAAAAATACACCAAAAAAATAAAGCTTTGAGTATTTTATAAAAATCTTATCCTTGAGTAAAGTCTTGGAGGCTAATCGAACTCGGGGGTCTTAGTCTCTTCTTCCTCCTCTTTCTTCTCGCCCTTCTCTTTCTCTTCTTTAGGTTTAGCGGCCGCGATAACGTCGTCTATCCTAAGGATCATTGAGGCAACCTCGGCGGCGGATTTGATAGCCTGCTCCTTCACAACTAATGGCTCTATAACGCCCTTCTCGAGCATGTTTACAACCTTACCGCTGAATACATCGACACCATATGCGAACCCATCGGGCTTTTCGTGGGCAGCCCTTAGCTCGACCATTATGTCTATGGGCTCTAGACCAGCATTCTCAGCCAAGGTCTTCGGGATTATTTCTAGAGCCTCAGCAAAGGCCTCTATGGCAAGCTGTTCTCTACCTCCGATTTGGGCAGCATACCTCCGTAGCTCCTTCGCAAGCTCAGCTTCTATGGCTCCTCCGCCTGGAACAATCTTAGGTCTCTCTATTACGTCTGAGACTACGGAGAGGGCATCATGCATTGCTCTTTCAGCCTCCTCAACCATGCGCTCTAGACCAGCGCGTATAAGTATTGATACTGAGCGTGGATCCCTGCATCCCTCTATGAATACCATTTTGTCTTCGCCTATCTTCCGCTCCTCAACGAGCTCAGCGTAACCAAGGTCCTCAGGCTTAAGATCCTCAAGATTCGTAACTATACGCCCACCGGTGGCTCTAGCCAGCTTCTCCATGTCTGACTCTTTAGCCCTCCTCACCGCGAGGATGCCCTCTTTTGCTAAGAAGTGCTGGGCCATATCATCAATACCCTTCTGGCATATAACCACGTTGGCGCCAGCCCTCTTGATTTTCTCAACCATGCTTTTAAGCATCTCTGTCTCCTTATCTAAGAAGGCCTTCATCTGAAGTGGATCCCTTATTCTTATCTCGGCACTTATCTCTGTCTTCTCGATCTCAAGCGGACAGTTGAGTAGGGCTATCTTAGCCTTTTCCACACGCTTAGGCATGCCAGCATGGACAACTTCTTTGTCAAGTATTATACCCTTGACTAGCTGTGTGTCGCGTAGACTCTCTCCCTCCTTCTTTATTACCTGGATATTATCGATGTCGGCAACCCACTTATCACCACGCTTCTCGGCAATCTGTTTTACGGCGTCGATCGATATCTCCGCAAAATATTCTCTGGCGATGCCGACGGCCTTGCTGCCCATTGCTGTCACCGCAACTTTCTTCAAAGTTTCTCTATCATTTATATCTACGGGTATGCCAACTTTATCGAGAATCTCCATCGCCTTCTGCACAGCTTTTCTAAAGCCACTAACTATAACTGTTGGATGAACGTTTTGATCTAGAAGCTCCTCAGCCTTCTTTAGTAGCTCCCCAGCCAAAACGACTACGGTTGTCGTCCCATCGCCCACCATATTGTCCTGGGCTTTGGCGACCTCAACCATCATCTTCGCTGCTGGGTGCTCAACCTCAACCTCTTTAAGGATTGTTGCACCATCATTTGTTATCGTTATATCGCCTAGGCTATCAACAAGCATCTTATCCATGCCACGAGGCCCAAGCGTCGTTCTTATGGCTTCGGCAATAATCCTAGCTGCCGTAATATTGTTCCTCTGAGCCTCCCTCCCCCTACTTCTAGCAGTACCCTCCTTCAATATTAATATTGGTTGACCCGATGCTGTCTGAGCCAGATAAGCCATAATAACCCCCCTAGCACCGAGATAATTCTTGTGTTTATAGAAACAGACGAGAGATATAAGTTTTACTTAAGGCTCCTATTTTTTAGAAGGAAAAGTGGTGGTTAATGGAACAAAGTCTTCCTCTAGAAGCGAGCTAGCGCGCATCTAAAGCTTTTATATCCTTTATAAGGAAAAATTAAATAAGTTTCATTGTAAGAATTAGCGGCTAGAATGAAGTTCCCCTCGCTATACCTTAAGTTAACAATTGCTGCTTTTCTAGTAATGCTTGCATATAGTATCATACGCCCCCTCCTCCCAATTTTTGCAAGAAACCTAGACCCCACTCAAACTCTGGTAGGATTTTGCGTCTCAAGCTTTTTTGTTGCAAGGATCTTCTTTGAGTTTCCCTCAGGGGTTCTCTTATACAAGGTTGGCGTAAGAAAGTTTATCATTTTAGGTTTATTTCTTGGTTTTTTTTCGGCGCATTTCTATGCGCTTTCTCCTCCACTATTTATACACTTATATTGGGAATGAGTTTTGGGGTTTAGGCACAGCAATCTTCTTCATGGGCAACATATCCACCATAATTAACATTTTTGATGCGCATATACTTGGAACAGCGCTAGGAATTTATCAGGGAGTAGAGTTCATTGGCCAGTTTGTCGGTCCCCTTTGGGAGGCTTCCTAGCAGAGCAGATGGGTTTTTCCTTTCCATTTTATTTAAGTGGTGGATTAACAGCTATAAGCTTGCTAATTGTATCTACGTCGGGAAGCCTGAAACGGCTAAATGTTTATTCAGGAGGCGAGACGGCAAATATATCGCTCAGAAAAACTTTGGGTGGCTTAAGGAACCGTCGCCTTCTCGCAATCTCCGTGATTAATTTCTCAAGGATGTTTATTAATTACGGCGTAGTTTCCACAGTATTGCCTCTGTATCTATATGACTTTTTGAGATTTAACGTGGGTTTCATAGGAGTTATACTTGGTGTGAGAAGTTTAGGTCTATGCTTTGCAATCTTCAGTAGTGGTGTAATGTCTGATAAGATTGGAAGAAAACCAGTAGCCTCTATAGGCATTTTAGTATCGAGTCTCTGCATATATTCATACACCATGGTATCCTCGCCTCTAGCCCTTTTGCTCATAGGGTTTTTCGATGGTTGGGGGATGGGGATGATCCAAATTGCGATCTGGGCTTTGTTGCCAGAACAAGTAGCATCAGAATACATGGGGGGCGCCATAGGACTATTCCGCACGTTCATGGATGCGGGCGCAGTCGCAGGCCCCATACTCACTCTACCAATACAGCTAACCTTTGGAACAAATAATGTATTTTTATCCGGTGCAACCATTTTATCTGCCATGATCCTATCTTTATTAGTAGCAAGCGAGCACAAAACTTAACTAAATTGTAATTCTGCGCGCAATACGTGATAATGGTATGGAAATCCTATCGGGGAAAAATAAGGCTTCTTTCGCCTTAAATGCCACAGGCCCACATTTTTTAAAAAGGGGTCTTTCAAATATATCCGCTTAATAATAGAGTATTACTGATGGATATGGATAGATGGGATTTAGTTGTTATTGGGGCTGGACCAGCTGGCTTAACAGCTGGGATTTATGGTGCTAGGAGCGGGCTTAAAACACTTATTTTGGAGAAGGGGCAGGCCGGGGGAGCATTAAACGAGATACCATTAATAGAGAATTATCCGGGTTTTCCGGGTGGTATTAGTGGGCAAGGGTTGGCGGAGAAGCTAGTTAGCCAATGTGTTAGGTTTGGCGCCAAGATAAATGAGTTTGAGGAGGCTACTAGGATAGAGTTTAGTGGTAATGAGATAGCTGTTGAGACTGATAAGGGAGTTTACCCCGCGGATGCGATTATAATTGCCTCTGGCTCACGTCATAGAAAGATCGGTGTTCCTGGGGAGAAGGAGTTTGAGGGGAGAGGTGTTAGCTACTGTGCCCTTTGCGATGGTCCCCTCTTTAAGGGTCTAAAAGTTCTGGTTGTTGGCGGAGGTAACACCGCAGTTGTCTCAGCCCTATACCTCTCAGACCTTGGGGCAAAAGTCTATTTGGCGCATAGGAGGAGACAGTTTAGGGCTGAGGATATCTATGTTAGGGAGATTGCTAGGAGGGGGATCGAGGTCTTATGGAGTAGTGAGGTTAAGGAGATAGTTGGAGACAATAAAGTTAGGGGTGTTGTTCTCCGCAATATTGAGTCCGGGGAGGAGTTTACCTTAAATGTTGATGGGGTCTTCATCTTGGTTGGAGCTGTCCCAAATAGTGAGTTCGCCAGGGATTCCGGGATAAAAGTTGATAATGAGGGCTATATAGTTGTTGATTCCCTTCAGAGAACCAATGTGCCAGGGATTTATGCGGCCGGGGATGTAACTACACACCCAATAAAACAGATAGGGTCTGCCATAGGCCAGGCAATAACAGCATCTATAGAAGCGTATAAATATGTCAAGAAGCCATACTATGCCCAGCAGAAATGATCAGTATGGTAAAATCTATAGACCTAAAAATTATAAGGTTGCCATGGAATAGAAGTTTAACGGTTAAGTTGGGTGATAGATTTGGTTATGGTTCTCATAATTTATGATTCTAGGACTGGTAACACTGAGAAGGTTGCTCATTTAGTGGCTGAGGGCGTTAGGTCGGTTAATGGCGTAAATTGTAGGGTTAAGAGGGTCGATGAGACAAGCTTGGATGACCTCTTAAGTGCTGATGGAATAATTATTGGCTCCCCAACATATTTTGGCCTTATGAGCGCTAAGATTAAGGCCCTCCTAGATAAAAGCGTTGATATTCATGGAAAGCTTGATGGGAAAGTTGGAGCCGCGTTCACGACTTCTGGAGGCACCGCGACTGGCGCGGAGACCACGCTGCTCTCTATAATTGAAGCAATGCTAATTCATGGAATGATAGTTCAGGGAAACCCTGAAGATAAGCATTATGGATTAGCTATCGTTGGGGCTCCCGAGAGCGAGGAGGACAAGGAGCTTTGTAGGGAGTTTGGAAGGAGGGTTGCCAGATTAACATTGAAGATTTTCAAGTGATGTAAATGAGGGCTGTCATATTAGCCGCTGGTGAGGGGCAGAGGCTTAGACCCTTAACCTATACTAGACCTAAGCACATGATACCTGTCGGAGGAAAACCAGTCTTAGAACATGTTATAAATGCGCTTAAGGCTTCTGGGATAGAGGATATTCTAATCGTTGTAAACTATATGGCGGATGTCATCAAAGAATATTTTGGCGATGGCTCGAAATATGGTGTCAAAATAAAGTATGTTTATCAGGAGAAAATTTCTGGGACTGCTGGCGCAATATTTTCCGCTAGAGAATATGTAAATGAGCCGTTCTTAGCCATCAATGGGGATACTCTATTTTCCCCAGATGCAATAAAGCTAGTTATAGATAAATTTTGTGAGGAAAGCTCGGATGCGGTGCTGGCCGCCGTTAGGATTAGTGATCCCAGAGAGTTTGGGGTTCTTAAAGTGAAAGATGGGGAATTAATCGATATAGTGGAGAAGCCATCAAAGGAGGTTACCGGCAGCCTAGTTAATGCTGGCATCTACGTTTTCCCCACGGATATATTCAGCTATATAGAGCGGACAAAGTTATCGGAGAGGGGGGAGCTAGAGATAACAGAGTCAATCCGGCTGTTACTCAGCGAAAATAGGAGGGTTTCGGTTGTAGAGATATCTGGAGAAAGCTGGCTTGACATTGGGAGACCATGGGATCTCTTGGAGGCTAATGCGCGCATACTCGCTCAGATTAAGCAGTCTATTCTCGGGGATGTAGAGGAGGGCGCCCATATTAAGGGTCCAGTCTTTATTAGCGAGGGGGCTCTTATCCGGTCTGGATCATATATTGAGGGGCCAGTTTTCATTGGTTGTGGAAGTGACATCGGCCCAAACTGCTACATACGCCCATACACAAGCATAGGTAAAAACGTTAGGATTGGGAATGCCTGTGAAATCAAGAATAGTATACTAATGGATAATGTCCACGTGGGCCATCTATCTTATATAGGCGATAGCATTATAGGCGAAAACTGTAATCTTGGAGCCGGATCAATCTCAGCGAACCTCCGTTTTGATAAAAAAACTGTTAAGATGAGGGTTAAGGGCGAGGTTGTTGATACTGGTAGGGTAAAGCTTGGGGTCATCATGGGCGATAATGTGCTAACTGGTGTAGGCGCTCTATTCATGCCCGGCGTAACGATAGGCTGCAACTGCTGGATTGGACCAAACGTCATCGTCTACGAGGATGTTCCATCCAACACAATCCTTATCCTAGAACAGCAAATCAGGCGTAAATCGATCCAATAAAGAAATAAGTGTCAAATGGTAATAATATTAGGGGTTATTAAGGGAGAAAAGCGTTATGTCATCTGTCGAGAGGAGGTTCATAACAGAAATTAGTTTATTGATTGATAAGCCTGTTAGCGTCATAACTATTGATGGAAAAATGTATTCTGGGGTTCTAATAGGGATAGATCCAAGCAGTTTGAGCTTATGCCTATCAGATGCGAGGGATGATAAGGGGCGGATAATACCTAAGCTCGTAATCAGCGGGAGTAGAGTAGCGGAGATCTTCTCGGCGGAGAAGCCCTTTGACCTTAAAGGCTTAGCCGAGAGGTTGGAGAGGGTCTTCCCAAAGATGGTTAGGCTCTATGAAAAGGAAGGCTTCATATGGGTTATGGATAAAATCAAAGTGACACAGGACGGTGTCGTGGAGGGAACCGGCCCAGCGGCGGAGAGAGTTCAGAAAATATATGAACAGTTTGTTCGGGAGACAAAAGGCGAATAAACGTATTTTCCTCATTTTTGTCTTTTTATTGAGCGCAGGCTGTCGAAAGATTCGACATCTTTAAATATAAGTCTTTCATCTGTCGAACCTTTGACTTCTCCATTCTTGTCCACCCGCTTGTCCTCATCGCATAGGCTTGTTAGGGCGGGTTTCATTCATCATGGAGCTTTCGAGGGAGCCTGGGGCTCCTCACATCTTGGAGGAACTTTCCAAGCAGATTCCTACAAGCATTTATATGCCTATCTATTCCGCATTTTGGACACTTCTGCTCTTTTGGCTCTATAATTGAGCCACATACCGAGCAGATTTTAGACGTATTCTCCTATCAACATAAGAGGTTGTGTAGCCGTTGAGCAGATGTTTATACTCAACGAGGTATTGCAGCTTTCCTACTGGCATGGTGTTCCACTCTCTCTTGAACCGCTTAGAATGAACTGAACATCCTTGAACTTTCCGCTGAACTTGTTATATTTCTTCACCCCTCTATTTGCTGTATTCCTCAGCCCCTTAAGGTTTTCAAAATCTATGATGTAGCCTTTACACTTATCGACTATGGCTTTAGATAATTTGTGAAGAGCGTCCTTAATTCTATTGTTCTCTCTTCTCCCATACTTTTCCACGAGCTTTCTATAAGTTTTTGTTCCTTTAGCAGTCTTCATTTGAATTCGCCTTCTCTTCTCAAAGTATGCTGAGCGTATCCTTTTAATCTCAGATGTGTTGATGACGAAGGAGCCACCATCAGTTGCCAGCGCAGTTATGTTCTCCTCGTTTATATCTAATGCTATGGCTCCCTTAGGCTCTAAGAGGTTGACGACTCGTTTAAAGGGTATGAGGACATACTGCTCATTTATTATTATCTCGCCAATCTTCAGCTCTCCACGCTTCCATACGTCAACAAACTTCCTCTGATAGCTTCCATAAATGAGCCTTAAATGAACAAATTTTCTAGGTTTAACTGAAATCCTTATGGTTTCACCGTCAAACTTGTAGGCTAAGGGAGAAACCTTTACAAACAGCTTTTTAACCTCTGGAACCTCTCCACCCTTCTTTCTCCAAGCCTTAACGGCGCCAATTGCCACTCTGTAAGCCGTAACGTAAAAGCCGGTTTGGTAACTATATTTACGTTTAAGCTCCATATACATGGCCTCATGAATTGATTTAAGCGATGTAGTTCTTAACTCCACAAGCTTCTTTATGCAGGCGTTAACGATCTCTCGATAATCAGAAAGCAACTTATCTATCTCGGCGCTTCTCTCATATTTGAAGGGAACTGACCGCACAACCTCCAAGGATATTAAAAAACTTTATTTAAGATAAAGTTCATAATTCGGAAACTTCAACAAAGAACAACTCATATTTAAAGATGTTGAATCTTTCGACAACCTTTAAGCAATAAAAAGAAAAGCGGTTTAGACAAGCCATTCGGGTCTAGTTTTCTCCTCCCTCTTTGTAAGGGCGCCGAAATCGAATGGAGGTAATACGCTTATGAGTTTCTTTGGATCCCCAATATCGCTTGTGTCAATCTTTAATCCAAGTATGCTAGACGTAACTCTTAAAAGTTCGCTTGCAGCTTCCTTGTCTGGATACACTCCTGGCGTCTCAGCCAGTAAGCAGAGGCCTTTTATGCCGCGTAGCCTGCAGAGACCAATGAGGAGCCCGGCGACACCGAGAATATTTATTTTAAGCGGCTCAGCCCCAATCTTCCTAGCGAGTCCAGCCATCTCATGATCTGATGCGGCGAAGTAGACTTTTGGCTTAGTGACCGGTTTTCCAGGCCTATAGCCTCCTAGCGTTATGACGAACCTGCAGCCTAAGCTTTCTGCAATATCTAGTATGCGGCCGCACAGCTCATATTGCCCACGGCTGGTTAGCGCCTGCGTGTTTCCATAGAGCAATATTAGATCTCTCTCCTCCCCCCTTCCCTTATAATAGTAGAGTTGATTGATTGGATAGGTTATTAAGCCATCCTCGCCTGTGATCGCAGCATCATGGAAAAATGGTGATCTTATCTCGCAGAAGATCTTCGCATTCAGTTTCTTTATGAGGTAGGAGACAGCAATATTTGCGACGAGCCCTATCCCGGGTAACCCCTCAATTAAAACTGGATCATTTAAATTTGGCTTTTCATAAAATTTCACTAGGGAGGAACTATTTGCCACCGTTATCACCAGATAATATGATTATTGAATAACTAGAGGAAAGTTATAATTAAATGTCGTGGTGGGTGCATATTAAACAATGGTTGACTTTGAGGTTCTTGATAGGGATCTCTTGGCGAGGATTGGGAGGCTTAGAACGAAGAGTGGAACCATTGAGACTCCAGCCTTTCTGCCAGTCATAAATCCAGTTAAGTGGCATGTCTCCCCAAGGGAGCTATGGGAGAACTATAACTGTAAAATTGTTATAACAAATGCCTATCTCGTGAAAAAACATTTTGGCGAGAAGGCGAAGGAGGTGGGCATCCATAAGCTGCTAGATTTTCCAGGCGTAGTTATGACTGACTCAGGAGCCTATCAGATCCTGGAATACGGTGAGGTTAGCGTCACAAATGAGGAGATCATTAGATACCAGGAAGAAATAGGCTCAGATATAGCGGTTATACTCGACTTGCCAACTGGCTGGGATGTAACGCCAGACTACGCGAGATATACCGTTGAGGAGACTTTGAGGAGGGCGCGTGGTCTGTGGTCTATAAAGTCTAGGAGCGATATAAATTGGGTTGGGCCAATTCAAGGTGGGCAATATATAAACCTTATAGCCCTTTCAGCGAAGGAGATGGGAGCCCTACCCTTCGATATACATGCCCTTGGAAGCCCAACCCCCGTCATGGAGCAATATTTTTTCCATATACTTGTCGACATGATACTTACAGCTAAAATGAATGTGCCCATCGAGAGACCCTTCCACCTCTTTGGAGCCGGACACCCCTTCATATTCTCTCTAGTAGTCGCCTTAGGCTGCGACCTATTTGACTCGGCCGCCTACTCTATCTTTGCAAGGGAGGATCGATATCTGACAGAATATGGCACAATACGATTAGAGAATCTTAGATATCTCCCATGCTCATGCCCCGTATGTGTGAAGCATAGCCCCAGGGACCTCCTAGAGATGCCGAAGGCTGAGAGGGAGGTTGAGTTAAGTCGGCACAACTTATATGTTTGCTTTTCTGAGATCAGAAGGATTAAGCAGGCGATCTTCGAGGGGAGGTTATGGGAGTATATTGAGATGAGGGCTCATAGCCACCCAGCCCTTCTACAAGCGCTGAAGAGATTAGAGAAATACAGCGATTATATTGAGAAGTCAACACCAGTCATTAAGAGGAGGGGCATCTTCTTCTTTGGCTCAATGCTCGACTCTATTAGGCCGGAGGTAATACGCTATAGGAGAAGGCTTCTGGAGAGATATACGCCTCCAAAAGAGGCGAAAACTCTGCTGTTAATTCCAGACTCCGAGGGCAAGGAGAACCGTAGACGGAGATACATCAAAAAGATAATCTCTTTAGTATGCAAAAAGTATGGTTTGGATCCATTCTCCATACATCCATGCTTCTATTCGCCGCCCTTCGGCATCATACCAGTAGAGCTGTCTGAGATCTATCCACTATGTCAATATGAGTATGCTTACCCCCCAGGAAACGATGTTATAGAAGAGGTCGCTGAGAGAATTTTGGAGTATATTTCCGCCACAAAATATGAGAGGTTAATTATCCTTGCTAGGAAAGATACGTGGAGCGGTAAGCTGGCAGAGATCTGCGCAAGATTGCTCTCAGAAAGGAATGTCCATGCCAATGTGGTGATCCTCAACGTCTGATGCTATCTGAAAACCGAAAAAAATAATATCTTTGACCCTTTAAATATGACTAATTTGGATTTAATGCTATGATGGTGGAAAATTAGTGGAGATAAAATTTTTGGGTGGGGCGAAGGAGGTCGGCAGGGTAGCCATAGCTGTTAAGACGGATAAGGCTCAGGTCTTACTAGACTATGGAGTTATGCTTAATCACACCCCGGGCTTCCCAATGCATATACCGCCTAAGGATGTTGATGCGATAATAATCACACACAGCCACTTAGATCATAGTGGGGCGATACCAATATTTTATATAAGTGAGAGGAAACCCGTCTATGGGACGAGACTAAACCTTGAGTTCACATCCCTCCTCATAAAGGACTTTATCCATCTATCCAGCTACTACCTACCATTCGAGTATATTGAACTAAACTCGATGATCAGGAGCTACATAAGCATTAATTATAGAGAGGAAATAAGAATTGGTGACATAACCCTCCACCTATTAAACTCAGGGCACCTTCCTGGAGGAGCATCAGTCATAATTGAGGCTGAGGGAAAGCGCCTACTCTACACGAGCGACTTTAATACTATAGAGACGAGGCTGCTCCCAAAGGCGGATCAAGATTACGGAGTGTTAGACGCGGTCATAATTGAGAGCACATATGCCACAGAAGACCATACTGAGCGAAAGATCCTAGAAGAAAAATTTGTTAATGAGGTTACCAGCGTCGTTGAATCTGGGGGCACGGTTCTTGTCCCAGCATTCAGTGTTGGACGGGCTCAGGAGATAGCCTGCGTCTTAGCCGCACACCACTTTGAGTATCCAACCGCCATGGATGGAATGGCGCGTGAGGCAAGCAGGATCCTAATGAACTATCTTGAGTACCTTAGGGATCCAAAACTCTTCATGGAAGCCATGCATATGATTAACTGGGTTGATGAGTGGAGGGAGCGGAGGAAGATAGCTAAGAAGCCTGGCGTGATAATATCGCCAGCTGGTATGTTGAAGGGTGGGCCAGCGCCATATTACCTCCAGATTATTGGAAAGAAATCTAAAAACGCCGTTTTCTTCGTCGGTTTTCAGGTTCCTGGAACACCCGGGCGAGAGCTCCTTGAGAGGGGCAGATGTGTTATAGATGGAAAGGTTCGTAAGGTTGAGGCTAAGGTAGCATTCTTTGATTTCTCGTCGCATTGTGGCGCTAAGGAGCTTAAGGAGACCATTAGGATGCTAAAGGGAAAACCAAAAGTTTTTACTATCCACGGCGCTGAGGGAAATTGTGAGAAATTTGCTGAGTGGATTAGGAGTGAGGTTGGTTTAGAGGCGTTCTCCCCGAATCCAGGAGAATCATTCGTGATATAGAATGCTAGGGATAAAGATTTACATAGTTAGGTTTGAGGGCGTCGAGGAGAAGATTTTAGAATATATTCGAGAGGGCGTCGAGGAGAGTATTAGAGGCGGGATCTGCGAGATTATAGACGATATATTAGAGTTGCCCACGAAGGCATATAATAGTCTTAGGGGACAGTATCTATCAGAACTATTGCTGGAAGAAGTATCAAAGTATGCTTTAAAATTGAGCCCCGAGAGCGGAACAAAATATATTGTTTTAGGGGTAGCTGATGTAGATATATATTCCCCCGGAATGAACTTCATTTTTGGTCTGGCCCAGTGTCCAGGCAGAGCTGCCCTAATCTCGCTCTTTAGACTTAGACCCGAGTTTTACGGTGATGAGCCGAACCAAGATCTCTTTTTAGAGAGAGCGCTGAAAGAAGCCGTTCATGAAATAGGACACACCCTCGGCCTAAAACACTGCAAGAACCAGTTCTGCGTGATGTTTTTCTCGCTTCATATAGGGATGACAGATAGGAAAAGTAGATTTTTCTGCGATAATTGTATAAAAAGCATTAGGGATATTTTTGCGCGGTAGTCTCCCATATATAGATTTCGAGAATTTTAATTGTGTGGAAAATGTTATTGCTTTTTGGGTGTATTTGGGATGGTCAGTGCCGCGGATTTTGTTGGGAGGGATATAATTTCAATTAAGGATTTCACGCGGGAGGAGATCGATTATATTCTTAAGGTTGCCGGGGAGATGGAATACCTTGCTAAAGGCGGCTCAGATATGCTTAGGGGCAAGATTATGGCGGCGTTATTCTTTGAGCCCAGCACTCGAACAAGGCTAAGCTTTGAGACGGCCATGTATAAACTCGGCGGTGCAGTCATAGGGTTTAGCGAGCCAGAAATATCCTCTATAAGGAAGGGCGAGAACCTCGCGGACACTGTGCGCGTTGTCGAGAAATATGCTGATGTGATAGTTCTGCGCCATCCAGCTGAGGGAGCCGCCCGCTTTGCAGCAGAGTATGCTGAGGTTCCAGTCATAAATGCGGGGTCTGGTGCTGAGGAGCATCCCACACAGGCCCTCCTAGACCTATACACAATTATTAAGGAGAAAGGTCGAATTGATGGCTTAACGATAGCCTTAATGGGCGACCTAAAATATGGCAGGACAGTCCACTCGCTCGCACATGCATTATCGTTATATAATGTTAAGCTTATACTAGTCTCTCCAGAATCGCTGAGGATGCGCAGGGAGGTTTTGGAGGACATAAAAAAGCGCATCGAGATTTCTGAGCATACGGACGTAGAGAGCGTCCTGCCAGAAATAGATGTCCTTTATGTGACGCGTATACAGAAGGAGAGGTTTCCCGATATTGCTGAGTATGCTAAAGTTAGGGGCTCATATAAAATTGACTTAAACATTCTTAGAAAGGCTAAGGAAAACTTAATAATACTTCATCCGCTTCCCCGAGTTGATGAGATTTCAGTTGAGGTCGACTCAACACCCTTCGCCAAATACTTCCAGCAGGTCAGGAACGGCTTAGTTGTGCGCATGGCTCTCCTAGCGCTCATTCTGGGAGCAATAAAGGAGTAAAGAGAATAAATTATGAAGATTTCTCTAAGCGGAGGTCTTATCTAAAACCTTCAATAAATTTTTCACTAGATAACTGCAGTTGTTGGCTGAAGCGGATATAAAAATGCCAAGCATTGAAGGGTCTTTGAAAAGGGTCTTTATCTTTTATTACCAGTTTGAGGAGTCGAGAAATCTAAGCGAGGTTAAACATAGACTTGAGAAGAACAAATTTGTGATAGTGAATTCTAAGGAGCTTGGCGAGATGGTTGATTATTTAAGGGATCGATTAATTCCCCTCGTTAATCTTATTCCTCCTGAACGCATTGATTATAATAATGCCATTATTGCACGGAGTCTTACTGTCCATCCAACAATGATATATTTCCTCTTCCTTCAGCATGACGATAAGGGCGGCTCACTATTTCTTTTTGAGACCGTAAACAGCTGGTATAGCTGCGGAAAGATCCTGCATTCTATGCGTGCATTTGATAGGAATGCGGGGATTAGAAGCAAATTTACTGGGCTTTTTATCCCCAGCAGAAGAGTTTTTCTTAAAGGTGCTCAGGTTTTAGAGGATGAATCCGCATACTTATCAGGAAATCAATCTAGTTTCCATCAGTGAGAAGTATGACTGAACACTATTTTACTCCGAAACCAACCTCAAAAATGGAACTTAACTTGATAAATGCTTACCTGCGCGGGAGATACTTTAGGTTTTGGACTTCAAGTAGCGTTTTCTCTAAAAGGCGCATTGATCCTGGAACTAGGCTCTTAATAGAGAACATGATTTTGCCCGAAAAAGGACTTGTCTTAGATATTGGATGTGGTTACGGTGCGATCGGGATAGCCGCAGCGGCATTGAATCCCAATATATATGTCATTATGCTTGATGTTAATGAGAGGGCCATTTGGCTTGCTAAGCGGAATATTAAGCTTAATGGTATAGCGAATGCCGAGGTTAGACGTGGCAACCTTTACGAGCCAGTTAAAGGGATGCTATTCAATTGTATTCTCTCAAACCCTCCGATAAGCGCTGGGATGGCTACGGTTGAGGCAATTATAACTGGGGCGCCGGAGCATATGTGTGAGGGTGCTACCTTCCAGATGGTTGTTAAATCTAAGATTGGCAGGGAGAGATTTAGGGATATTTTTGAGAGGACGTTTGGAAACTTTACGGTTTTAGCTAGGGAGGGCGGGTATAGGGTGCTCATGGCTAGGAAGGGGCGCTAGCTTAGCTTATTCCCCTCTAAATATCTTAGAAATTCATTTAAGGCTAGGATTGAACCATAAGCGAACTTCCTTTCTCCCCTCTCAAGAATTCTCCGAAGATCCTTTATACTTACAAATTCCCCTCCAGAGATCTCATCACTATTAGGTTTAAGTGGCCCATCATAATGGCATATAAAGAGGGTTGAGATCTCACGCTCCATGTCAGAGAAACACTTGAACTTACATAACTCTTTCAGGGGAGCCTTTATCCCCAGCTCCTCCATAAGCTCCCTTCTGGCAGCTTCCTCATAGCTCTCCCCATACTCCACATGACCGCTAGATGAGCAAGCATAGTATCCTGGATAAAGATCCTTCTTCAGCGAGCGCCTCTGGAGGAAAACCTCGCCCCTACTATTCAAGATTATTATATAAACGGATCTATGTATCAGCCCCCTCTTATGGCATTCGCTCCTTGGGGCGCATCCAATAACATTATCGTCTTCATCAACAACATAGAATAATTCTTCGTCCTGCTCCACGCGTCACAGCTCTCCCTACGACAAACCTGAAGCCCATAACGTGTAAAGTTAACTTTGGAGACTAAAATATTAAATCTTTGTGGGAGATATGTCTAAGTGGATTTTTACTCATAGTGATGGCGACGGCATCTGCTCAGGAGCGCTGGCCCTCGCCGCTAACCCAGAGGCCAAGGTCTTCTTCACCCATCCAGTTGGGCTATTAGAGGACTTGAATAATGCTGGCGCCAGCGATGTAGTGATAATATGTGATATAGCTCTCTCTGAAAATAATATTCCTCAAATTTTGGAGAGGTTCTCGGAGATAAATGATTCTGGTAGACTAATTTATATCGATCATCACCCATTACCAGAGTGGCTCCAGAGCTACATGATTCCAGGAACAGTTTTCCATGATACTAAATCATCAGCCTCCGAGCTAACATATACATTCTTTAGAGATGGGCTACCATGGCCCATGGATAGAGTCGCCATCTGTGGAGCAATAGCTGACTACATGGATAATACGCCAGTTATAAGCCAGCTGCTGCATGGCTGGGATAAGAGAGCTGTATACTTTGAGGTTGGTGTCCTAGTTCAGGGGTTGGAGGGGCATAAGAGAGATCATGACTTTAAGCGTGAGGTTGTATATCATCTTTCACGCGGCTTACCGCCGAGCTCGCATCAGGGGCTTCTCAAGTCAGCTTTGGAGAACGCGAGAAGAGAGGAGGAGATTATACGTGAATTGGGAAGATATATTCATATCCATGGCGAAGTAGCATATTTGCTAAATATCCCCTTCCCACTCGGTAAATCGGCGATCTACGCTAGGGCGCTAGCTGGCACTATTATAGGAGTCGCTGGCGAGACAAGAAAGGGCTTCGTAGATATGAGTATAAGAACATGCGAGGAAAACCTCGACTTAAATAATATCCTTCGTAAAATAGCGCCTAAACTGGGCGGGAGCGGTGGCGGCCACCCACAAGCCGCTGGCGCAAGAATACCCGAAGAAAACTTCAAAAAATTTATTGAAGAGCTTAATGAAGCGGTCAAGAGGCTTAAAAGTCAGAGATAAAACCGATTTCCTTATCTTTCCGATACACGCTAATTTAATATTGCCGATGAGGAGGGCTGCAGTACCTGATTGATGAGGGCCCCTGGGGTATCTGAGGCATTTCTTGTAGCCCTTACTAAGATAATTTTTTAAGTCTCGAAGCATATTCTTAGAACAACAATGTTTTTCTTGGTGCCTGCCTTGGGTTTGGAGGAAAAAGTTGCTGAAATCGCCAAGAATTACGGCTGGAATGTTGAGCTTAGAAAGAGGCATGGAAACCGCATCCAGGACCTCATACTTAGGAGGGGAGGTTTAGTTCTGGTCGTCCAAGTTAAAGATTTGTCCAGCCCCGCTGGGCCGAGGGCTGTCTCTCAGACCAAAAAAGACTTTGATGAGTATGTCAGGCATATTCTTAGGGAGAAGCTTGGAATAACAGTGATACCTGTATTAGTCTCAAATGGGATATCGGATAGGGCTAGGAAGAGGGCCCTTTCATATGGTGTTAGATATTATACGCTGAGCGAGCTAGAGAACATGCTTAAGTAGAAATGCTTATGCCCTCACAAATAGCGTTATTTTGACTGGTTTCATTGGCAGCCTCAGTTTCTCGATAAGCTCTCTTGAGAGGTCGCGGGCTGCTTTATCAGCCCTTATGGCTACAGTCCTATCGCATATATAGCCGCTCTTTCTGACAACAATATCTGTTGGGTGTGTGAAAGTTAGGTTTGGGCTGCCATACGCCTTAACAACCTCCCTCAGTCCACAAGCCTCAATAAAGATTATTATTTCAGAGTCTGGTCTCCTCGCAGCCTCCTTAAACCTCTTATTTAAGTCTCTGGCAGCCTTATTCGCGCCAATCGCTATTATACAGTCGCCCCTCTCAGTTAAATGCATCTCCCTTGTTACCTCAAAAGTTGATCTATGCGTAGCCTTTATTAGCGGATTACCGAAAGCCTCTATCTCCTCTACTTCCTCCAAGGGAGCTCCCTGGATTAGCGTGCGATTGGTGGCAAAGAATTTAATTATATTCCACCAATATAATATTTGCTGGGAAAGAATGATTTCGCCTAACATTTTTAGGGCGTATGATATTCGTGGCGTTTACGGTGTCGACTTAGATGAGAGGGTCGCCGAGACGATTGGAAGAGCGATAGCTGAATATGTCGGCGAGGGAAAGACGTTCGTTGTCGGTAGGGATTTCAGGGTGAGTAGTGAACCCTTAAGTAAAGCGTTTATACGTGGTATGGTCTCTGGAGGACTGAATATTATGGATATAGGTGTTGTTACGACACCACTACTATATTTTGCAACAAAATTCTACGAGCTAAATGGGGGCGTCATGGTTTCGGCGTCGCATAATCCACCCGAGTGGAACGGCTTTAAAATACTCCTTGATAGGGGCTTCATATGCATGGGCATGGGCATGGAGGATCTGATGGGTATAGCGCTTAAAGCAGAGTTTAGGGGGAAGAAGCAGGGTTCAGTCAGAGTCAACCCCAACGCAATAGAAGATTATATAAAATATGTTTCTGAGAAAACCAATGTTAGGAGTGGATTTAAAATATCTGTTGACCCAGGTGGAGGCGCAGCTACAGTCCTTACACCAACAGTTTTCGAGAGGGCTGGAATAAAGGCCTACACAATTTATGCCGAGCCGGACGGCTCCTTCACAAAGCACCCACCCGAGCCGAACGACGAAACCATCAGGGAGCTTAGGAAAATAGTTTTAGAGAATAATGCGGAGTTTGGCGTAGGCTTTGATGGGGATGGTGATAGAGCGGTCTTTATTGATGATAAGGGCAGACTTGTCTCAAGTAATATAGTTTTGGCCATCTTGGCAAGACATTACTTGAGTAAGAATAGGGGTGCTCCAATCGTTTATGAGGTTAGCTGCTCCATGGTGGTTGAGGAGATCATTAAGGCGCTTGGCGGTAAACCAGTTTTAAGCCGGGTTGGACACACATATATTTATGAAAAGATGATCGCCGAGAATGCGGTCTTAGGTGGAGAGACCAGCGGCCACTTCTACTTCAGGGATATTTATGGATTCGATGATGGCATATATGCGGGGCTTAAGCTAGCCGAAGCCATTTCTGAGGATGGCAGAAAACTCTCAGAGATAGCTGATTCCATCCCCAGATATCCGCGGATACCAGCGAAAAACTATAATTGTCCAGACAATGTTAAGTTTAAGGTTATAGATGAGCTCTTTGAAGAGTTTAAGTCTCTTGGATACAGGATTATAGCGGTCGATGGGATCAAGATAGTTACCGAGGATGGATGGTTTTTGATTAGGGCTTCGAACACACAGCCCCTCATAAGATTAACGGTTGAGGCAAGGTATGAGGAGAAGCTGAGGGATATAGCCGCTTATGCCGAGAAGATGATTTTAGAGAAGATAAGAAAATATTGTGGAGGTTAATGGTGGCGGTCCCCTAATGGGAAGCGGAGGAGGGCTGCCACCCCACCGATCGATTTAAGTTTGGCCCC
>Ga0209080_1000358_pt1 | contig 31827 bp, 30 predicted proteins | sample JNZ110809AmetaG_FD_184123 | JGI IMG/M metagenome (GOLD analysis project Ga0209080, IMG submission 184123) | Hot spring microbial communities from Jinze hot spring, China to study Microbial Dark Matter (Phase II) - JNZ 110809A (SPAdes) (version 3) ...
CGGCCCGGCCCACCAAATTTTAATCGAATCCTTATATGTAACAATTTCTTAGCGTTTAGGGCTAAGTGCCGGTTTGATAATTGGCTGCTAAGTCTCTATTGACTGCGATTGTTTATCTTAGGTGCCTTTATTGTGAGCTTAATGGTACTGATCCTAAGGGTACTCTTAGGGATGCTGGCCCTAAGGCTTTTGGGAAACGCTTCGCGAATTTTGTTAGGCGCTTGGAGCGTAAGGGTAAGGCCGACTCATATTGTGAAACTTGAAGGATACCCCCTCTAAAAGAGTCTCTATATGCTTTCTCACCTCACTTAAGCCCGGCACTCAGGGAGAGCATGGAGAAGCTTGGGAGGAACGAGTGGCGGACATTTAGGCCCTTGAGAGACATAGCCTAGCAAGGGGGGCTTACTGATCACCCGCCCAGAAAATGAGGATACTGATGCTCTCTAACTAAGTAATGCCTATCCCAAACATTTTTTATTGCTCTATCTCCATTTTGTTCATTTGGTTTATAGATGAAAAATTATGACAAACTCCGCCCCCTCCATCATGCCAGTAACTCCCGTCAATACCCTCACTTGGATTTGAACGATTCGAGGAAATTTCTAATTTCGTGCCTGCGTAATATAAGTTCTATAATTGTGCCCGAGATCATGACTTCTATCCAAGCTTTCGTGACTATAAAGGCTATTATGGCTGGTGGAACGGCATACACCGAGCATGCAAGCCAGATGTAAGGCGTGTATGGGATCATTGCTAGGGCTCCGCTAACCGGAGGCGAAAACCTTAGCTTTTGGGAGAAAAAGCCTGCCACACCAGCGAGTAGAGCGTTTCCAAAGGGTATAAACACATTCCCTATTCTGAGTGTTGAAATTATCAGGCTTAGGAGGCCAGTTATGGCGCCTTGGAGAGGGCCGATAGACACGGCGGCAAGTAGAGAAGGTAAGGCTGAGAGGTGGAATTCAACTGTCGTACCTGGCGCAGATGGCAGCCTTATCCCGAGAAGGCCTAGAACATTTCCAATAGCGCTTAGAATAATAATCAATGCGACCAGTCTCGCTGAAAACTCCATTATAAACCCCCTTAAACCTAAACTTCACATATGTAATATAAAATTTATCTTCCGGTAATATGGCTGTAGAGGACTTATTAAAATGTTCATCAAAAATTTAAATATATTTTATAGTCTCACTTTTAATTGAGGCGATGCTTTTGTCGCTAAAGGATCTTGTTGAAGCATATATTGATCTTGATGAAGAAAAAGTTCTTAAAATTGCTGAGAATCTTCTTAAGAGCGGTGGGGATCCAGCTGAGATTATTGAAGCTTGTAGAAGTGCAACCAATATAATCGGCGAGAAGTTTGAGAGGGGCGAATATTTCCTCTCAGAACTCATTTTAGCTGGCGAGATATTTAACAGTGTTATGAGAATTGTTCTCCCGCAGCTTAAAAAAGAGATTAAACCAATCGGAATAATAGTTTTGGGCACCGTTCAGGGCGACATACACGACATAGGTAAAAATATTTTTAAGGCATTTGCAGAGGCAGCTGGCTTTAAAGTTATAGATTTAGGCGTTGATGTCCCCCCAGAAAAGTTTGTTGAAGCCATCAGAGATTATAAGCCAGATACAGTTGGGATGTCCTGCCTATTAACCGCGGGAATAGAGTCGATGAAAAAGACTGTAGACGCCATTAAAGAAGCAAGTTTAAGGGATATGGTTAAGATAATAATAGGTGGCGGCAGAGTAGACAAGACTACATGCGAATATACGGGAGCCGATGCTTGGACAAACGATGCAGCGACAGGAGTAAGGATAATACTTAAATGGGCAGAAGAAAAGAGAGGTAGATAGGGGGAATAGAATTGGCTAAAATGAAGGAGCCCATCGACCTTTGGATTGAGAGACATGAGAGAGAACCTGACGTCGTTGCTAAGGAGAAGTTTGACAGATTTCTAAAGGCTGCGGAGCTTAAGGTTCCCGATAGGGTTCCAGTGGCTGGTCTCTTTGGAGATTTTCTATGCGAATATACGGGTATTACATGGTATGATTTATCGTATAACCTCGAAAAGATACGCCCCGCCGTCCTTAAGTTTGTACACAATTTTCCAAGTGATTGGGGAATAATATTCGCGCCGATGATGCTTGAAGGATTTATATTAGGGCTCGCCTTCGCCGACTTTCCAGACTTCTCTAATACCATAAGATTTCTAACAGGCCCAGTGCACGACATACTGAAAGATAAGTGGTCCCAATGGCCAGGTAGGGAGATCAAGGAGGACTTCCATCCACAGTTTAGGGGAGGGGAGTTCATGAAGCCTGAGGAATATAAGCAGTTTATAGAGAACCCCATAGAGTTTATCCATGGTACTATTCTACCAAGGGCATGTCCAGGACTGGGAACGCCAGGGTCACCACAGTGGAACGCTGCGTGGATAAAAATTGGCATGACCATGCAGAAAATAGCCTCATTCCAAGCACAATTAATTGCGGAAATTGGTAAGATGGGTAATATAGGTTTCCCACTAACAAATGCATACGCCCCCGCTGATGTTATAGGTGACTTCCTTAGATATCCCACAGGAGCCATGCTTGATATGAAAAGACGCCCAGATGAGTTCAAGATGGCATGCGAAGTTTTAGTAGAACCTATACTTAAGATTGCCACAGCTATACCGCCAGTACCACCCTTAACAGTATTTTTCGCCCCCTTACATCTTAATGAGATGCTCTCACCAAAACTTTATAACGAATTTTATTGGCCCCACTTAAAGAAGATAATTGAGACCCTAGTTGCGAAGGGATATAAGGGTTTCATATTTTTTGAGGGAGATCACTCACCACACGTGGATACAATACTAGAGCTTCCTAAAGGCTGGGGTATTGCGTGGTTTGAAAGACCAAAAAATTTCATGGAGGTCTGGGAGAAACTTAAAGGGCATACTGCGGTGATGGGGGGCGTGCCAACTTCACTACTTATTGGCGGAACACCGGAGAAAATTGATGAATACATAAAGGATTTATTGAGCAAAATTAAGCCAGAGGGAGGCTTTATACTGTCACCCGGAGTAAATGAGCTCCCAAAAACTACATCAGTAGCTAATGTGAGAGCATACATTAACGCCGCACTTAAATATGGAGTATATTGAAGACATTAATAATCTCCCTTTTTATTTTTGAACCCGAATTTTTAGGCGAATGCCATCTTGCCTTAATTGTAAAATGAGCACATTGGGATAAGCTTAAATTTTATAAGCTATCACCCAAATAGTGGAGGTAAAGTTGTTTATGGAAAGAAAATCTAACTCTTGGTTCGGCTACATGGGCAGAATTTTAAGGCTAGACTTAACTAACCATAAATATTTCATAGAGCCTTTAAAGAGGGAGCTTGTTGAAGACTTTATTGGTGGCCGCGGCTTCGGAATTAAAATACTCTTCGATGAGCTTTCAAGTGGTGTGGATCCATTAAGCCCAGAAAACAAGCTGGTTTTCACAATTGGACCGTTAGCTGGAACTAAGGTGCAGTCGGCGAGTAGATGGATTGCACAGTTTAAGTCTCCCCTTACAAATGCATACTGTAGGAGTGTTGGCGGGGGATTCTTTGGCGCTGAGCTTAAGTTTGCTGGCTATGATGCGATAATTGTTGAGGGTAGGTCAGAGAAGCCAGTCTATGTCTGGGTAAATGACGATAAGGTCGAATTTAGAGATGCTTCCCTTGTTTGGGGCATGACAACGCTAGCTACAAAAGAGTTCCTTCTTGAGGAGACGGATGGGAGAGCTAGGATGGTGATGATAGGTCCTGCTGGTGAAAGACTTGTTAGAATTTCAGCTATAGTGACAGATGACATGAGAACAGCTTCGAGGGGCGGTGGAGGCGCTGTAATGGGTTCAAAAAACCTTAAAGCCATCGTGGTGAGGGGGTCTAAGAGACCAGAAATATATGATGAGAACGCCTTTGATGAAGCTGTGAGAGAACAGATAGAAATTTATCGTAAAAATCCAGCCTTTGAGCACTTTAGAAACCTTGGCACAAACTCCATAGTATACCTCTTCTACACTATGGGGAACTTTCCAACATACAACTTTAAGCAGCTCCCGTTAGAAGGTGTTGAAAGGTTCACACCTGAAATTTTAGCCAGCTACGTTGTTAAGCATGATGGATGCTATGGCTGCATGATGAGATGCTGGAAAAAGTTTAAGCTTACGAAGGGGCCCTACGCCGGGATCGTCTGGGACTTCCCAGAATATGAGACCCACTGGTCTTATGGTGGGGTTTTAGGAAACTGCAATATAGAATCTATAACTTACGCCAACATGCTCTCAGATCTATATGGTTTAGATACAATATCTACGGGTGTAGCCATAGCATTTGCTGTAGAGCTTTATGAGAAGGGGATAATAAGTAAAAGTGAGACGGATGGGCTTGAACTTAGATGGGGTGACCCGGAGGTCTTAGTAGAGCTTGTAAAAAGAATTGCTCTTAGAATAGGTATAGGCGCCTTACTAGGTGAGGGGGTTAAAAGGGCCGCTGAAGCCATAGGGAGAGGGGCTGAGAAGTATGCCATGCATGTTAAGGGGCTGGAACTTCCAGCTTACGACCCACGCTCAGTAAAAGCTCATGGACTAAATTATGCGACGTCCCCGATTGGAGCGAGCCACTGCATTGGCTGGAATAAATTTGAGATTTTGGGGGTGCCGCGGAAGGTAGACCCATTATCTATTGAGGGCAAAGGTGAGATAACTAAGTATGTGCAGGACGAGATAGCTGCCACCGAAACTGCAGTGTTCTGTGCATTCCCGATAAGTAATGACATGGTAACTCTAGATCTATATAGCAAGCTCCTTTACTCAGCTACTGGAATTGAAAAGTTTAAGAATCCAAAGTATTTGTGGTTGGTTGGCGAGAGAATCTTTAATCTTGAAAGGGCTTTCATAGTTAGAGATGGCTTCAACGTTAGCCAAGACACCGTACCTGAAAGGATACTCAAGGAGCCTGTACCTAGGGAGCCTTCGAAGGGGCAAATCTTTGAGCTAGATACGCTGCTTAAAGATTACTATAGGGTTAGAGGGTGGAATGAAAAGGGGATACCCAAAAGAGAGAAGCTGGAAGAGCTAGGACTATCCAATGTTGCCAAAGCATTAGGAATATCATAAAAAGCGTTAAACATATTTTTCTACTCTTCATTTTATTATTAAAGCAATCTAATAGTCATATTTGGGTGAAGATTTGTCTCATGTGAAGGTTAGAGTGAAGTTTATTGGAGAGATGCGTAAGAAGTTCAGCATAGAAGACTTATGGATATCCTTTCAAAGCGTACCCACGATAAAAGATGTTTTAGCGGAACTTGAGAGGGAAAGGGGAGTAAAGGTAAATTTAGGGGACTCTAGTGTGGCAATTTTAGTTAATGGTAGGCGCATAGAGTTTATTGGAGGCTTAAATGCAAAACTTAAGCATATGGACGAAATCGTTATCATGCCAGCGATAGCTGGAGGCTCCAAAATTATCAGGAAAATGAGGAAGGTTTATTTATTATAATGTTTCTCCGTTTATAATTAGTGATCTAGCTGCAAAGCTCAGGAGGGGAAAAGAAGAGCCTTGAGAATACTTGAAGCAAATGATGTTACTAAGCGCTTCGGAGGGCTAGTAGCTTTAAACAGAGTTAATTTCTACATAAATTATGGTGAGATAGTTGGGTTAATAGGGCCGAATGGCGCTGGTAAAACAACGCTCTTTAACGTCATCTCAGGAACTTTTCCGCCAACCTATGGAACTATAAAGTTTGAGGGGAAAGATATAACCGGGCTTGGCCCATACAAGATTTGCAAGATGGGTATAGCCAGAACCTTTCAGATACCGAAGCCATTTCCTAACATGACGGTATATGAAAATGTTTTGGCAGCAGCCCGCTTCGGCCGCTCAAAAGAAAGGGGGCCCGCAAATATTAGGCAGGAGATAGAAGAGATTTTAGAAAGGTTTAAGCTGACTGACAAAAGTATAGTTCCAGCCTCTAACCTAACAGTGTTCGAGCAGAGGATACTTGAGTTGGCAAGGGCCCTTGCAGCAAAGCCCAAGCTCCTACTTTTGGATGAGGTTATGGCTGGATTGAACCCGACAGAGACGGAGCAGATGCTCGGTATAATTAGAGGTCTTCATAAAGAGGGGCTGACAATATTCATGATTGAGCATAATATGCGCGCCGTGATGAGGCTGGCGGAGCGGATAATAGTGCTCCACCAGGGGGTTAAAATAGCTGAGGGGACCCCTAAAGAGATAAGTCAGGATCCAAAGGTTATTGAGGCTTATCTGGGTGAGACTTATGCTAAACGTTAATAACTTGAATGTGTTGCGTGGTAGAATTCAGGTTTTATGGGATATCTCGCTCACGGTTGGGAAAAGCGAGATCGTGTCCATTATAGGTGCGAATGGCGCTGGTAAGACGACACTTCTTAGCACAATATCTGGTCTCCTCAAACCCATATCTGGCACAATAACATTTAATGATGTGAAGATTGAGAAGCTCCCGCCGCATAAGATCGCTAACATGGGAATATCATTTGTGCCAGAGGATAGGAAGCTCTTCCCATACCTAACCGTTAAGGAGAACCTTATCCTCGGAGCCTATAATGCGAAGGGAGGTCATGTAATAAAAGATAGGCTGAACATGGTGTATGAAATATTCCCAATCCTGAAGGAGAGGGAAAAGCAGCTTGCCGTCACTCTCAGCGGCGGGGAGCAGAGAATGCTGGCTATAGCACGCGGCCTAATGTCGAACCCCAGCCTACTCATACTCGATGAACCTTCACAAGGCTTGTCGCCAAAGGTTATAGACGAGATATTCAGAGTAATAGCGAGACTAAGGGAGCATGGAATAAGCGTCTTACTTGCCGAACAGAACGTTTACTACGCTCTAAAGGTTGCTAACAGAACATATGTAATGGAAACTGGCAGAATAACAATACATGGAAAGTCAATAGAGCTCTTAGAAAACGAGTATATCAAAAAAGCTTTTCTAGGTCTTTAACCTTAAGAGCGGGATATCTTCAAGACTATCTCTTTTCTGATTCTTTGAGACTCCTCATTGTTAGCTTCCTCACTATCTTCCTTACGAATCCAACTATTCCTTCGGGCATGAACTCAGCTATGATTACTATTATTATTCCAAGGACTATGAGGAAGTGATGAACAAAAGTTATGCCAAGGTAATTGCGGAGCACGGATAAAATCACCGCGCCGATGATTGGGCTATAGAATGTTACAAGCCCGCCGAACATAGCCATCATCGGTGGCATGAATGAGAATTGTAGGTTAAAGGCGATTGTGGGAGCCGTGACGGTGAATATTGTCGTATAGCAGCCCCCCATGAGACCAATACACATTGCGCTTAAAGCAAAACCAATTGTCTTAGTTAAGCTTGCATTCACACCAAAGTGTATTGCAGCATCCTCATTCTCGCCTATCATCCTGAGAGCGAAGCCGAGATTAGATCTATATAACGTGTAGATTATTATGAAGATTACGAGGGCAGCTATGGCTATTGTATAATATGTTGTTTGGAGGTCGAATGGCGGTATATGCGTATAATAGGTTTTCATAATATCCGACACAATGTAGTTAAACACTCCTTGACAAGCTATGCCAAGGGCCAGGGTCGCTATCGCAAAATATATTCCCTTAAGTCTAAGCGATATTAAGCCTATAGCGAGAGCTATTGCGAAATTTAGCAGCCCAGCCATAACTACTATTATGGGTAGGGGCAATGCTGGCAAGTTCTTTAAGAAAATACTTTGCTCAAGATATAGAGCCGTAAAATATAACCCAGTTCCAAAGAATGCTGCTGACCCAAGCGAAATATATTTCGTTAGACCCGAAAAGAAGAACCAGCTCGCCGTTAAGGCAGCCCACATTAATGTTTCCCTTAAAACTCCTAGGTTATAAACATCTAAGAAGAATGGTGCGAGGAATATGAAAGCTAAAACGATTACTAAAATAGGTAAAATATTCATCATCCGCATCTCTATTGCCTCCCGAATAGCCCTCTAGGTCTCACTAATAACATTATTATTAAGAGAATATAGATGACGGGGTCTGCTAAGGAAGCTCTCACTCTTATCATTGCATAATATGCGCAGCCTATGATGAGGCCGCCAACTATACTGCCAATAAAGCTGCCTCTACCCCCTAGGACGAGAATTATTAGCGCGATTACAGTATATATTGTTCCTGTGTAGGGCGTTACGTTCGAATATATCATGGATATCATTGAGCCAGCCAATGCCGCTGTTAGACATCCAACGCTAAATGATGCTATATGGATTTTTAGGATATTGATCCCAATTATTTGCGCGCCAACAGGCTCCTCTGCAGTAGCCCTCATCGCTAGACCGAACTTAGTGAAGCGCAACAAGGTATACATTATTGCATTAACAACTGCGGAGAGTATAGCCGCCACCACCGTGTTCATTTTAAATCTCTCTCCAAATATTTCCACGCCTTCCATGAGATACGGGGTGCCTATCGGTGTTACCCCAAATATGTGAGCTAAGAGATTCTGTATTAAGAGTATTAAACCGAAGCATACGAAGAGAGATCTGAATTCGAGCTCTTCAGCCGATGCTGCGGAAAGAACTAATCTACGGAAGGTAATCACATGGATCAGTATTCCTAAGACTGAGGTCACAAGACCACTAAAAATAAGTGTGAGTAATGGGTTAATCCTAAAATCTTTGAAAAAAATATAGGTGATGTAGGAGCCGATTAATAGGATCTCGCCGTATGCTAGGTTCAATATTCTAGTGACACCGTATTGTAGGTTGAGCCCAACAGCAATCAAGGCGTATAGAGCCCCGAAAAGTACACCGCCAATTGCTATGTCTAGCAAGCGAGCCACAGCCCCTTCAGCGCTTTATACCTCTAAGAGGGTGGCCAAGATGGCTTCGGATAGATAACTTCTGCAGACTTAGCCTCTGGAGGCCAAATTGTATCCATCATGTACCTGTACTGCCACTGGCTTAGGGTTCCTCCTAGAGTTGTCTCTGGGGCGTAGCCAGGCCTAAACTTCATCTTTCCTAATATGGTGTCAAAGTACTCTGTCACTAAGGCGTCCCTTATCTTCTCCCTGTCAAGGCCAACCTTTTGAACTGCCTCAAAGAGACATTGTAGGCCAGAGTAGAATAGCGCTGCTGCTGGGAATGGATAAGCATATTCGTTGCCGAAAATTGCTCTGGCTCTCACCTTGTGATCTTCAGCCCACTTCTTTAGGACATCGTTCTCAGTATAAGATGCTGAGGGCCAACCGTCATAGAAAATTATTCCCCTAACATCGTCTAAAGTGTATCCGAGTGGACCAAACGTCATTCCTGGAACCTCTAGTGAGGGGCCGACAATCATTATCTTCGGGTTATAGCCCATAGCCTTGGCTTCTCTGACGAAGAACATAGCTTCATAGCCGCATATAATTAGGGTATCAACTTTCCTTTCAATTAACTTCGATATCAGTGGCTTGAACTCTGTTGTCATGAATGGATAGCTCTCATAGAGGACGATGTTGAATCCCACGAGCGCTAGCTCGCCAAATATTGCTGAAGCGTGTTCCACACCATGCTGTTCTAGGTGGTAAATTATTCCAACGTTGCCGACGGCGTCAGCTCCATACTTTCCCCTTATATATTCGAGGAGCTCGCGAACTTCAACGCCGACCTCTGAGGGAGATGCAAGCGTCTGAAAGAGATATTTGAGCTCGCCTTTTCTGCACTTCTCAGCTCCCGCCTGCGAACCATATGTTAAGGCTATTACTGGATAGCGATACTTCTCGTAAAGTGAGGAGGCTGCATAAACGAATCCCGTGCTGCACGGTGCAAAGAGCAAGTCAACTTTATCCACTGTTATGAGCTTCTCGGTTAGGGTGAGCATTTTGTGAATATCTGTTTCGTCATCATACTCTATGTAAGTGATCGGGAACCTCCTGCCATATTCTGGTACATAGAGCCCTCCCTTGGCATTATAGTCCTCTATAACCCACTTATAGTACGGGTGGTACATCGTTACTTGGGGCGAAAGAGCTCCTGATAGAGATTGTACAATACCAACGACTACTTTATCCCTTGGCGGCAAACCTACTCCTACTGGTGGTCTATAGAAGAATAGTTGATAAACAATTCCGGCCACGGCAGCAATTATAATGATCACAACAATTATTATTATCGCTTGAAGTTTAGTAATAGCTGCATTATTTAAACGGCTCAATGTATTCTTCCCCCCGAATACTAATGAGGAATTAAATAGAATAATAATTATTTAAAATTTACTGATAGTTAAAAAATTGAGGTTTATGATGTAGGTTCGGGAATTGTCAGCCGCCTTCTGGACAACACTACTTCCTGCCGACCCTTCTAACTTTAATTGCTAGGTAGATCGATACTATTATGAAGATGATTGTTGTTGCAATGAACATGTATAAGAGTTGAGAGGGGACCGTTGTCGCGACCAGTGTATTATACTTACTTAAGAGTTCTTCATAGCTCCTTGTGAGTTTCTCGTGATCTCCTTTGAGTTTACTATAGTCGCTTGAAAGTTTATCATAGCTGCTTCGCAGATCATTGTAAGTTTTTTGTAAGCTATTATATTTTTCTTGTAGGTCATTGTAGGCTCTTTGTAGGCTATCGTAAGTTTCTCGTAGGCTATCGTAGGTTTCTCGGAGCATCGTATAGTTTCTGGAGAGTTCCATGTATTCAGAGCCCAGCCCTTCATATACGACTGGTAGGCTTAGATCAGCAGTCCACTCTTGGGCTGAGCCATCATAAATCTTAACATTTGTGTATCCCAGAACCTCAGCTAAAATAAAGTACATTGTTGAAGCATAACCGCCCACACCACAGTAAATTATCACCTCCTGCTCCTTATCCGCTCCAATTATACATTCAGCTAAGACTCTTAGCGACTCAATATCGCGGTATGTAGTATAGACCGCCATTCCAGTGGTCACATTTACGTGGATGTTCCAGAGCCAGGGCGTTGAGAAGCTCCTTGCTGTTGGTATATGGCCAGGCCTTGCTGTCCAAGGCTCCTGTATAAATCCTAAGTAGACTTCAAGGTCTCTACTATCAACGATTACAGCTCTTCCAACTCTACTTGCAACATACTCTTTAGAGACTATCATATCTTTCTTTAAAATACCACTGTATACTTTGAGGGTAGGCACATTGGGAGTGATTTCAACCGGATATCCGTCGGCAACCCACTTATCATAGCCTCCATCTAGAATGGCGACGTCTACAAGACCTGCATATAATAGCGTTATAGCAACCCTCGTTATAGTAGCTGTGTTATAGAGAGCAAAGGGTACCGGAGATAGGGGACCGCTAGTACTACCCACGACAACAACTCTAGAGTATCTCGTTATACTGGAGTTACCAATTAATTCAAAGAGATAGTCCTGGGGCGGCATCTCCATCCACGGAACAGCTTCGCCAAAAGGCGGGTTCGTATACCACATGTAGCTAGGAACATTTATTGCCCCGGGAATGTGGCCAGCGTTATATTCTTCTGGGCTCCTAATATCAAGCACTATAAGTCCCGGTAGATCAAGATTTTCATATAACCAGTCCGTTGAGACTATTGGTGGAATCGATCTAAGCGGAAAGCACAGCGCAACTCTTATCAACGAAGACGAAGAGAAGATGCCTAAGATCAAAAATGCACCCAAAACTACTAAAATTTTCTTCATAGCGCATCTTCATAGATATGTGAAACATTAAATTTAAAAGGATTTCGCTTTGTGGGAAATCCTAAATACTTATTTAGCGAATGCCATAATGGTATTTTGAGGAGGGAAAAATATGTTGGAGATATCCCTTCCAAAAACGATAGTTGTGGGGGAGAGAGCCACAGAGTATTTAAAACGCATTGAGGGGAAGAGAGCATTAATAATTACAGGTAAAACCGTCAGGCGGATGGGATTTGCTGATAAGGTGGCGAACTACTTGAAAGAGGCTGGAGTAGAATCTGAGTTTTTTGAGGTTGAACCGGAGCCTTCTGTGGAGACTATTGTGAGAGGGGCGGAGTTAGCTAGAAAATACGCGCCGGATCTGATAGTAGGGCTTGGTGGAGGAAGTAACATGGACGCTGCCAAGGCGATATGGGTTCTTTATGAGCGACCTGACCTTGAAGTCTCATCAATAAATCCGTTTATAAAGCTTGGGTTGAGGAGGAAGGCTAAATTAATATGTATACCCACGACGAGCGGATCCGGTTCAGAGGTTAGTTGGGCTACCGTTATAACAAGTGTTACTGAGGAGAGAAAGCTGGAGCTAGCCAATAAAGAGCTTGTGCCAGATATAGCCATAATTGACCCAGAGTTTCCAATGGCGATGCCGCGGAGTCTCGTTGCCGATACGGGATTTGATGCATTAACTCACGCAATAGAGGCATATGTCTCGCCGCTAAGCAACGACTTTTCAGACGCAATGGCGCTTAAAGCTATACAGTTAATCTTCAAGTATCTCAGGAGATCATATGTAACCGGGGATAAAGAGGCTAGAGAAAAGATGCATATAGCATCAATGATGGCTGGGATAGCCTTCACAAATTCTGAAGTTGGTATGGTTCACGCTATAGGACATGTTGCCGGAGGAGCCTTTCATATACCTCATGGGAAATTAATGGGGATAATCTTACCATACTCAATAGAATATAATTCTAGGGTGGCTATGCGGAAGTATGCTGAGATAGCGAGGGCGATAGGTATAGAGACTAAAACGGACGATGAGGCTGTGAAGACCCTATTAGAGAACATTTTACAGCTTAGGCGGGAGCTCGGAATACCATCGTCACTAAAGGAGGCTGGAGTTTCAGCTGAGGAATTTGAGAGGAAGCTGGAAGACGTGTCTAATAAAACCATTAGATCCGTTGTTCTTAGAGGAAACCCAAGGACACTAAACCTAGAAGAGACCAAAAAACTTTACACTTATATATATGAGGGGAGAAGTGTCGATTTTTAAAATAAAAAAGAAAATTTTTAATTTTTTAATTATCAATCTCTTGCAGGAGCTGCTTTCCAGAAGTAGCCGTATATACCGTCTTCTCGCCATAAGTCGAGTCTTCTGAAGACCAGTTCTACTGGCATATCTATTTTTATGTCTCCAGATTCAACGTCAGTTAATTCTAAGAATAGTCTCCCACCGCCCTCGAGGTTAACTATGCCGATTGGCACATTCCCCCTTATGAAGTCAAATGAGTACGTGAAGAGCTTCCCCCTCCTGCCGCCTAATCCAACTTCCTCGAAGTTATCTTTTGCACGGCACTTAATGCAGACCCGCTGCGGAGGATACTGGATTGTACCGCATACCTTGCATCTCACTCCGTGGAGCGAATATATACGCTTTCTTTCCCTCCATATCGCTGTTGCCGATGGATAGGATACCGACATTGGAACCCTTGGAGGAGGCGTTAGGACAAGCTTACGCCACATGAGATATGTAGCGTAGTCTGGCACATGCTTCTTCCTCTGAAGATACGATTTCACACCCCTCCACTTGCTATCAATCTTCTTTATCTCCGCCCTCACCTTGAATATGAAGGCGTCGCCGCCGTTACCATAACCTGCTAGGAGAATCCGATCTTCTGGACTGGCCTCCTCTAAGGCTGCGGCGAGGAGCATGAGGGGTTGAGCTGCTCCAGTGTTACCGACATTATCAATTAATGGATCTTGAAGCTGAGTCTTTGGATCAAAACCTAGAGCTCTCGCTAAATCCATAACCCTACGGAGATCAGGGGCTGGCAAAACAGCTTTCCTAACATCTTTTGGCTCAACACCCATCTTCTTCATTAAGCCAGAGATAACTTCACTGAGGACAGCCTGATAGCCATGCAAGAAGATGAACCGATCCTCCCAAGAGTTTACGTATAAATCTATGTCCCTTCGCCAGACATCATATATTTCATCAGTTATGGAGAAATCTCCCTCAAAATCAGCAATTAAGCCCTCCATCCCCACTAAAACAGCGGCTGCTCCATCACCGAACGTCTGCTCAAAAACTGAGCCAGGGGGCCCTAGGCGGCAATCTGCCGCTGTAACGAGCACTTGTCTAGCCATTCCAGATTTAACCATGCTAAGCGCGGCTTTCAATGCGCTCGTTCCAGCCCTGAGTGAATTAGCGAAGTCGGTTGTGAAAATGTCGCGGCGGAGGTCGAGGGCCGCGGCTATTGTGCTGGCCGCGCACTTCTCTCTGAAGGGAGATGTTGTTGAGGCAAAGAGAACACCATCAATACTCTCTCGATCAAAGTCTTTTAGACAGTTTTGTGCGGCTGCAACAGCCATTGTTAGACTATCTTCATCTTTTCCAGCAACGGATCTTTCGCCGGGCGCTCCCTTACTTAGAAGATCACGGCTGATTCTCCATATCGGAATATAAGCTCCATAAGAGACTATTCCAACCATGTTATACCCCCCTTAAACCAAGAATAGCCACGGCGGCTGTCTGAGCATCTATTGGGGTTCCACCGCACGTATGTGTCAGCCCCCGTTGGTTTCTTATTTCAACTTGACGTTGATCAGCTTTCCCCTGAAGCTGCTTATAAACCTCATAGATCATTCTTAGTCCTGTAGCTCCTAAGGGATGCCCAAAGCATTTTAGTCCGCCATCAGTATTCACTGGAAGCTCACCCTTCAGCTCAAATGTTCCATTCTCAACATCTTCTTTCGCCTTGCCCCTCGGGGAAAAACCTAAGTCCTCGTAGATAACGAGTTCATGAATTGTGAAGCAGTCGTGAACCTCGGCTAAATCCAGCTGCTTTCTCGGATTCTCTATTCCAGCTTCCTTATAAGCCATCCTTGAAGCTCTAAAATTCTCTTCGATATATGCCAAAGGAAAGTCATCCATTATCTGGCCTTGATATACGCCAGTACTCATGCCCACTCCCTTAACAAGCACATAATCATCCCTGTAATTTCTCGCCAAATCAGCTCTAACGAGTATCGCTGCGGCGGCGCCATCAGCTATCCCACAGCAATCATAGAGCCCCAGCGGCCATGCTATAATCGGGGCTTTAAGAGCCTCTTCAAGTGTTATTCTGCGGCGAAATTGAGCTTTCGGAGCTAAATAACCGTTAAAGTGATTCTTAACGGCTATCTTAGACAAGATTCTTCTACCCTCCTCAATTGGAATGCCGTAATGGTGGAAATATCTTAAGGCGAACATGGCCCAAGCAGTTACTGGAAGGTATCCTGTATCAACCCTACTTGTGTAGAGGGTCGTTGGGTTATAGTCTCCAGGAATCGGTAACCCCGTATCCTTTAATTTCTCAGCTCCACAAACCAAGACTACGTCAAAAGCCCCGCAAGCCACAGCATAACAAGCATTTATAAAAGCATCATGCCCACTAGCACATCTATTCTCAACTCTTGTTACCGGTATGAAATTCAATTTGAGGGGGTATGCTAAGGTACGACCGAGCTCACCGCTCCAGGCTGTAGCAATCCAGGCCGCCTGAATATCTTTAGGCTCTATTCCAGCATCCTCAAAAGCCTCATAACAAGCTTCAACAATTAAGTCGTTGACGCTCTTATCCCAGTGCTCACTAAACCTTGTGCAGCCCATCCCAATTATAGCAACTTTATCCTTTACCCCTGGCAATAATTTTCCCCTCCAGGGTAAATTAAAAGAATTAGAATAGAAAGCTATTTAAAAGTTTTTTAAACTTGTTTTTCAGGTTTATTTAGTTTAAGTCTTTTTGAATTAACTATAGTTTAGATGTCTGTGATATTTAAGGATAAAGGTTTAAAAGAGTCAGCTAGATATTATCTTTAAAAGCGAGTCAAACGGTGTGATTTAGAATGGAAATAAAGAAAGTTGCGGTAGTCGGAGCTGGCGTAATGGGTTCAGCTATAGCCGAAGTGGTTGCTTCTTACGGCTTTACCGTGAAACTGGAGGATATAAGCGAGGATATACTTAGGAGAGCCCTTGAAAGAATCAGGGAAGGTCTAAAGAGCAGCTATGAGCGAGGATACCTTAAGGAGAATATTGATGCTGTCATGAGTAGAATAACAACCACCATTAACCTGGAGGAGGCTGTTAAAGACGTAGACTTAGTAATAGAAGCCATACCTGAAAACCTCGATTTAAAGAAGAAAGTGTTCAGCGAGATCGATAAATATGCTCCTAAGCATGCGATCCTAGCGTCTAATACATCATCCCTTAGTATAACTGAGTTGGCTAAGGCGACAAATAGGCCCGACAAGTTCATCGGTATGCACTTCTTTAATCCGCCAAAGGTTCTTAGACTTCTCGAAATCGTATGGGGCGAGAGGACTAGCGAGGAGACAGCTAAGATTGTTGAGGAATTCTCAAAGAAGATTGAGAGGGTGGTAGTCCACGTTAGAAAGGACGTTCCAGGCTTCATCGCAAATAGAATCTTCAATACTATGGCAAATGAGGCTGCATGGGCCGTTGATATGGGCGAGGGAACTATTGAGGAAATAGATTCTGCAGTAAAGTATAGAATGGGGCTACCAATGGGGCTCTTTGAGCTACACGACCTCCTTGGTAATGGATGCATAGACCTCAGTTACCACGTGCTCCAGTACTTCAGGGAAAAGCTCGGCGAGACTTATAGGCCAGCACCCCTCTTTGAGAAACTCTATAAGGCTGGACACCTTGGAAAGAAGACTGGAAAGGGATTCTATGATTGGACTGGAGGAAAGACCAATGAGGTGCCCCTTAGGGCCGGAGCTAAATTTGATCTGCTTAGATTATTGGCTCCAGCAGTTAATGAGGCTGCATGGCTAATTGAGAAGGGTGTTGCTACGCCAGAGGAAGTAGACCTCGCAGTCCTGCATGGACTTAACTATCCAAGAGGCCTGCTAAGAATGGCTGATGAAGTTGGGATAGATAAAATTGTAGCTAAGTTAAATGAGCTTTACGAGAAGTATAGAGAAGATAGATATAAAGTAAACCCGGTTCTGGAAAAGATGCTCCAAGAGGGGAAGCTTGGAAGGAAGACTGGGGAAGGCTTCTACAAATATGGAAAGGGTAATTATGAGTTTGTTTTAACTGAGAAGATTGATAGGATAGGCGTTATCAGACTCAACAGACCTAGGAGGGCCAACGCCCTTAACATGACTTTCCTCGCGGAGATCGAGGACGCTCTTGAAATGTTTGAAGAAGATGAAGATGTAAAAGCTATAATTATTACTGGTGTCGGCAGGAACTTCTGTGCAGGCGCAGATATATCAATGTTTGCCTCTGGAAGACCAGAACTAGTTACCGAGACAAGTCAGATGGGTCATAGAGTCTTTAGGAAGATAGAGCTTTATCCAAAGCCAGTGATCGCTGCAATTAATGGGCCAGCTTTAGGCGGGGGATTTGAGCTAGCCCTCGCATGTGACTTAAGGGTTATGAGTGAGAAAGCCTATCTCGGTCTGCCTGAACTCGGCTTAGGTATAACTCCAGGCTGGGGTGGAACGCAAAGGCTCGCTTACATGATTGGAGTTAGTAAACTTAAGGAGATAATAATGCTCCGGAAGAATATTGATGCACAAACAGCCCTTAGTCTTGGATTAGTTTCAGAAGTCTATAAGGATGAAGAGTTCTGGGAGAAAGCCTTAAAATTTGCAAGTAATGTGGCCTCGCTACCACCGGTAGCCGTCAAGTACTTGAAGAAGATTATAGCGTATGGTGTTATGCCAGCATTAGAGACCGGATGCCTACTCGAATCAGAGGCCTCTGGAGACATATCTCTCACAGACGATGTTGCAGAGGGAATTCAAGCATTTACATACAGGAGAACACCAAACTTTAAAGGGCGTTAATTAAAGAAAGTAAGTTTCCATAATCTTTATTTTTTTAATCTTCAACCTATATGCTATTATTGACTGTAAAATGTTACTGTGGAGGATGCTGGCTATATGAAGTCTCTTAGGAATCTTAAGAGAAAGAGTGCTCCTTTATTCGCTCCGTCCCATGGACCTTTAAGTGGAATAAGGGTTCTAAGTGCTGGAAGCATAGTTGCCGGCCCATTTATCGGCATATTATTAGCGGACTGTGGCGCCGAATTAATACATATTGAGGGAACTGATGGAGAGGCGTGGAGGTACGTGGGCCCCTTTATAGAGGGGGATGGAAGAAGGATAGGTTCTGAATATGCTTCCAGTGTAAGAAATAGGCTTCACATAGCCCTTAATCTTAGAACGGAGGAGGGAAAGGAGATCTTCTATGGTCTCATTAATCAATCCGATATTTTCATCGAGAATATGGTCTGGCTGGAAGAGAGATTTGGGATTTCAGATGAGCAAATATTAAGTGTGAACCCGAAAATTGTCATTGTACATGTAAGCGGATATGGAAAAGCTAAATTTGGAGGAGATCCAGAGAAGTGTTCCAGAGCATCTTATGACCTTATTGCGCAGGCCTATTCAGGCTGGAATAAAGCGTTTATGGCCCCCAGCGACGACGTTATTAGAATCCCGTTCTACACGGGCGATTACATTACAGCTCTCTTCGGCGCGGTGGGAGCGCTAGCAGCATACATCCATGCACAAAAAACTGGAGAGGGGCAGGTTGTCGATGTAGCTCAGTTTGAGGCTATAGCGAGGATTCTTGAGTTCTACTATACATTATACTTTAATTTAGATGGTTACATGGATTGGCGGGGCTACGAAAAGACGCATCCTAGAACGCAGCCTTATGGTCTTTATAGAGCGAAAGACGGCTGGATAGCTCTTGGAGCAGTTGGACCAGCTGTTTATCGCAGGTTTATAGAAGCTCTCTCAGGACTTACAGGCATAAACCCTGACGATTTTCCATATGAAGAGTGCCAAGTACGTGATTCTCCCAAAGGTAGCCAACTGTATAAAATAATAACTGAGTGTTTCGCAAAGTATACAAAGGAGGAGCTTGAAAATTATTTTGCCAAATGGCGTATACCTTGCTCAAGAGTAACAACGCCAGAAGATATTATTAAAGATAGCCACTGGCTTCAGCGCGGAGACATAATAGAGGTTTTTGAGATGGTGACCGGGAGAACAATTAAACAAATGGGTGTTGTTCCAAAGTTCTCAAAGACCCCTGGCAGAGTGTGGAGGGGACCCACAAGAATAGGTGAAGATACGGTAAAGATTCTAAAGGGATTGCTTGAATTAAGTGATGAAGAAATAATGGAACTAAAGAATAAAGGTGTAATAAATTTCCCGTAAAATAACCACGTTTTCCTCTTTTTATTTTTTTAGTTTATTGCTAGATTTCAAGCTCTTGTATTTTCTCTTTTGAAGGAGTACCTTCAGGCGTCCATCCCCTGACCTCATAGTACTCTTTCAACATTAAATCCATGTCGGGAACATTACGCATAGTACCTCCTTCCTGCGGCTCCAAAAGTCTCTTGGGAAGCACATCGTCCCTTGATGTAACCCCCCACATGCAATTCAAAATCCTCTTCAAATTAAACGATCTTTCACCCACCTTCATAATTTCCTCTATAGTAATCGCCCTCCCGGTAACGAGCTCATAGAACTTTGTAAGCTGTGTAAGTGTCAGCCCAGCTGAAGCCGCATATTTGCAGATCACTAAAAGGTCATATAACTCCATGTAATCTTGCATCTTCTTTACAACAACAGCTTTCCCCTTTGACTCAAACCTGTTAGTTGCCGCCGTTATACCAATTTCCGGAACCAGCCTTCCTCTATCTGGGTTGTGCGGCCAGGCTAAGTGGCAGGCACCCCTATTCATTGTAGCGTAACTTAACGCGTGTCCAAAGAAGGCTCGCGGATTATGAGCAGGGACCTCAAGCCCCTTAACATGCAAGGCAAAGTACTCGCTTCCACCGCCCAGCCTTCTAGAGAACTCCCGTACACCCTCAGCCATAAGATCTCCTATTCCCTCTCTATAAGCTATACGCCTTATCAGCTCTAGAATCTCCTCCGAGGGACCCCATTTAAGCTCCAGCCCACCAGTGTCATCCTTTGTTAGGAGACCCTTCTCATACGCTTCCATCGCAAATGCTAGAACTCCGCCTATGGATATAGTGTCTATCCCTAAGCGATTGCAGAGATCATTTGCCTTAACAATTAGCTCTAAATTGTCATTAAGGAGGTTAGATCCAAGCATGCATAATGTCTCGAATTCCGGTCCATCAGCTTTGAGACCAGCATACTTGCCCTCCCTTATATACACTGTTCTTTTGCATCCGATCACACAGTTACAGCACGGGGTTATTTTATCTAGGATTGTTTGGGACATTCTTTTTCCCCCAATCTTTTCAACTTTAGCTTCGTCCCAGACTCCTTCACCTTGATTCTTTATTGGAATATTGCCTAACTGATAGTAAGCCTCCATTCCTCCACCAGTACCATAATTGTGGAGACTTTGAGCAGCGGAGCTCTTTATTAATTGTATCTGAACCTCTTTAGCGAAGTCCTTAAGTTCATCCTCTTTTGCTAGGGGAATTCTCTTAGTCCCTCTAACAGCGATTGCCTTTAGATTCTTTGACCCCATAACCGCGCCCATCCCAGATCTGCCAGCCTTCCCAACACCGCAGATGATTGATGCATATTTTACGAGGTTTTCTCCAGCTGGTCCTATAGCCGCTATCTTTATGGATTTATCCTTAAGCTCCTCCATAATGATCTCATAGGTTTCATAGACGTCTTTACCCCAAATCTTCTCAGCACTTCTGAACTCAACTTCACCATCATCTATCCAGATGTATGTGGGCTTTTTAGCCTTACCCTTAATTACAATTGCATCAAAGCCAGCTTTCTTTAGGTATGGCCCAAACATGCTTCCAGCATGTGACTCACCCCATATCCCGAGGGGAGATCTAGCACATATAGAGATTCTCCCGCTACATGGAGTTGGCGTGCCAGTTAAGGGTCCTGTAGCAAATATTAGCATAGACTCTGGGTCAAATGGTTCAATATCTTTAGGCATCTTCTCATAAATTATTTTAGCTGCTAGCCCAGAGCCGCCAATATATTTCCTCGCAAATTCCTCTGGGAGACTCTCCGCTGAGACTCTCTCCTCTGTTAAATCGATCCATAAGATCTTCCCCATATAACCGAACAATAGCTACCCCCCAATAACTTAATAAAAATAAAAGAAATTAGGGTTATAAGGAATTCCTATTTCAGCCTTTACTTCTTAGCCCTCTCTCTAATGGATCTTTCATCGCCGGGCGGAGTATAAACCCAAACAAACTGCAACTCTTCGTTACCCGCATTCTCAAGGGTATGAACTTCGCCGGGAGCTAGATAGACGACATCGCCTGGCTCTAGTATCTGCTGCTCACCGCCACTTGCAACCTTGGCTTTACCCTTAATTATGAATATCGTTTCCTCACCAGTATGTGCATGTGGAGCCCCTTTCTCCCCAACAGGGTAGACGGTGAAGCCCATGGCGACATACTTTGATCCAATGACTGGATCCATCATTATTCTTGTTACCTTTCCTGATGGCGGAGGTGCGGGAAATACTGGGGCCTGATCCTTCTTAACAACTATCATGCTTTCACCCCTGGTGGAGGCATCTCAAGCGGAGATACTCCAGGAGGATACTTTCTCTTAAGCTCTTCAATAAACTCGCATAGCTTATCTACCACAGCATCCACTATTTTCTTTCCTTTCTCCTTAGTTGCCAGTGTTGCATCGCCCAGAATTCCAAGTTTATATACATCGACTTGAAAGTACGAAGCGGTTATATTGTGGTGTGGGAAGCCTCCCTCATCCGGCAATGTGCGTGTTGGGCTTCCATACCACTTCTTATCAACAATTGAGGGGGCGGACTCTTTATCAGCCTTACTCATGTCCACAAGCTCCGGATATAACTCTAATGCCACCGAGGTCTCAACCTCATCAGCGTGGACAAATTTTGTCTGAGCTACTTCCTCTATCGTCTTTCTCGCAATCTCCCACCAAGTGGCGATAGCTATAAAAGCTTTTGTCTCTAACGCCAGCTCATGTAAGGCGCCGATAAAAACCCATTGCTGGCCATGCCCATTAAGTATTATTATTTTCTTAAAGCCATTCTTAACAAGCCCAGTTACAACATCCTTTACAAACTGTTTGAGGATATCAGATCTAATTGGGATAGTCCCTGGAAAACCATACTGCATATACATGTGAGCCCCATACCATATTGGAGGAGCTATTAGCACTCCAGTTCTCTCTGCGACACGCTCCGCAATTTTCTGAACATTAAGTGAATCCACGCCAACAGGGCAGTGTGGTCCATGCTGCTCTATTGAGCCTATGGGCAGCAAAATGATGTCACACTCCTTAGTCTTCTCAACTATCTCAGGCCAACTCAGCTCCTGATACCAAAAACTTTTCTTTCCAGGCATTAAACTCCCATCTCCTCATCTTACCTGAAATTTAACTCTTTTATTACATAATTGTATTTATTTTTTACCCTTTCTGGAAGACCATTTAACAATCTCTTACTCCATAAACAAGATCCTAAAAATTGATGGAAGAATGAAACTTGGACATAGAGTTATGGGGGTAATTGAAAATAAATTTGAGGGACTTAGTAAGGAGAGAATTTTTAGGATCCTTTAGCCGCCTGCTTCCAGCCAGTGTAAAGTCCTTCACGATCCAGTATTTCCCTGATAATCTTCTGTTCTTCTATAGTTGGTGGGCTCATTAATTCAACCTTTTCGGGTATTATTAGTTTGAAGCCAGTTCTCGCCTGGACTTCCTCAACAGTAACCTTTGGGTTTATAGCCAATAGTTTCATCTGGCATGTCTCCTCATCAAAGCCCAGAACAGCCAAGTCAGTTATAACTCTCCAGGAACCTCCGCCCCTAAGTCCAACCCTTTCCCTCTCACCTTTACCTGAAATGAAGCCTGGACTCGTTATAAATGCCACCCTCTCTGGAAATCTCCTCAATTCATGCGGTCTCATAATAACAACCACTTTTTTCGCAAGTGATGCTATATCATTTGCCCCACCGCTCCCTGTAAAGTATCTTAGCGGCTTATTATATGAGCCAATCAATGTGCTGTTCACGTTACCGTATTTGTCGACCTCAAGACCTCCAATCATCCCTATATCCACAAGCCCCCTCTGCAATGTTGTACCCATGATATCAATATAATCTGTGAAGCATTTAGCTCTAAACCATTCCCTTGGATCAGCTAAACCCATTGAGACACCCCTCCTGAACTGTACTGGCTTAGGCTCGACGACGCCCTGCTCCATGAGTATTTTTGCTCTAGGTGCATGTGTATAAATGGCAAGTAGGGTGGCGACCTCGGGTAAACCTATACCGCAGATAACTATGTCACCATCTTTGATTAAATGCGCCCCTGCAACAGCCATTAATTCTCCTGGAGTCCATTCTTTTGCAAACTCCTTTCCCAAAACCCTCCCCTCCTAATATCCATAATAAGGATCTGCCTTCAGACTAAAAAGTTTTTTAGCGCCACCAATCTTCTCAAGATACTCCCAATGATTATCGACACCCAGAACATACTCCTTAAGATATTTCTCGAATTCTCCCTTCTCACAAGCCTCTAAGTACAACTGTATATGCTCTAAGTCGTAGTCATAATATTTATAGCAGGATGTTGGGTGAGCACCGAATGGAGCATAAACTACGGTGTCTACCCTGTATCCAGGAATGACTGTTCTCTCAGGATCATTTCTAATTATCTCCGTATCAACAATCTCCTCTGCGGTAATGATTACTCTTTTCGCCGCCCTAGCTTTCTCCTTTGTCTCAAAAAGTGGGCCATATATCCATGCATTCCCCTCCCTATCAACCACTTGCGCATGGATGACTGCTACATCAGGCTCCAGCGCCCGTAAGAGGACAAGCTTCTCCCCCGTGAAGGGGCACTCCGTTACCTTTATTTGATCAGGAGCGGTTTCTTGAAGTCTCCTAAGTATGTCTGAACCGAGGAGGGATTTCGATGGTATATATGGAATCCCCAACGCACCAGCAAGATATTTTAGACAAATACAGAGTCCAGAGTATTCCTCCACAAGAATCCTGTTTTCCACTTTTGCTCGATCAATATTCCAGAATGGGCCAAAGCGGTCGAGGCGTCCTCCCCCATAAATAAGCTTTTTAACACAGCCAGCTCCTACCAGCATATCTGTTTCCAAAGTTGCAATGCAGACGGAGATAGTTAGGTCACGCTTCTTTTGTCTGATGAGTTCATGAGCAAAAGCCATTGCGTTCCTTGTTGAAGCAAATCCGCTTACAGCTATATGATCCCCATCCCTTATAGTCTTAACAGCTTCCTCCATTGTTTTAAGCTTATCCTCTACAACGGACAATTAAACCACCAATTAACTTTTTAATATGAGAGTACTAAAATAAAAGAGATAAGGTTTATCTTATTCAGGGTTATGCGACTGCAATTTAATTGCTTCTTGCTTACATATGGCTTCGCATAAGCCGCATTCTTCACAGTCTTTAGGTCTTGCAACGTATGCAACGCCTTCTACTAGGTCTAAGACGTTATTTGGACAGGCATCAACGCAGGTTCTGCAGCCAATGCATTTATTAACATCTACCTTCGGAGGCATACTTGCAACTCCTATTCATCCAGTCTATTTAAATAGGTAAACTCTTACTTTACAGGAGTTATCTTTGCGCTCAATCGATATTAACTCTGTGTCTATGCCAAATTTATCCTCAAGGAGACCAAGACAAACATTTGTGCATGGGCAAACAAATAACGGTATCTTAGACCTAATAATCTCATCAGCTACTTCTGAAAACTTGCAGTTGCGGAAGTATAATTCTAGTATTGGCTCACTTATGAACGCGTCGGCTTCATCCACTATCCGCGCCTCTTTAATAAACGACATCACCTTCTTGATGGCTTCAGCCATTCCTAAGTTCTCTAATCCAGTTATATAGTTTATTAGTTCCCTCCCCACTAGATAGCATCTACACCGCGAAGCGCCGCCAAATCCATCATACACCACTTTAATTAACCCAGAGAGAATATGTTTCACAAAACTGTTGAAAATTTCTTCTCCACTCTTCCCTGCACTCATACACTTCCCACCTCTTTTTTAGGCATCTTTTGGCCAAAACGCTCATAAAACACTATTTCCTCTAAACTCTTTCTTGGCCGTGGCTTCGGCTCTTCATCTGGGTATCCTAAGGCTATTATGCTGATCACCTTATATTCCTCTGGAATATTGAGTAGGCGTTTAACTTTGATCTCATCTCTAACATCGAATACTGGCGCTATAACCCAACAGGTTCCAAGACCCAGAGCTTTTGCCATCAACATCATGTTCTGAATCGCCGCGCAACAATCTTCTCTAGGATCATTTGCACTCTTTTCTGCACAAACTACAATGTCAACTGGAGCCTCGGCAAGAAAGGCTGATACTTCCCCGGAGATGAGTTTTCCGAAGACACGCTTCTTTTTCTCTTCAGGCCACGTCTTCACAACTTCTCCAAAACGCGCCTCCATCTTTCCAGTATAAAACTCAACAGTGAAGCGTCTTCCGCTCCCCCTCCCTGCAATTCTACCTAGCTCCTTTCTTATCGCCTCATCCCTAACAATTATAAAGCGCCAAGGTTGCATATCCTCGCCAGTAGGAGCCCAGCGGGCAGCCTCTAGACACTTCATGATGAGATCATCTGGAACTGGCGTTGGCTTATATTTTCTTATGCTCCTTCGCTCCTTGATAACTTTGAGAACGATATCGGTTTCACTCACCGCTACTCACCACATGGCCTTATTAATGTCTTTTAATGCGATATATACCTTAATAAGATTTTCTGGACGAGAATAAAAGGATACAAAGGTGTTAGGATAAAGCTTAAAAGTGCTGGTTTAAAATGGGGGTTTTATTCCGAATCTTTCAGCAAGTCTCTTTATCGCTAAAACAACTTCTTCATCTAAAGGTATACCATGTTTGCTTCTAGAATCCATCTCCCTCTTCGCCATCTCTCCTGGCAAAAATATTTCCTTTACCCCGCTCCTTTTAGGACAGTTTTTAACAGTCTCTATATATTTACTAATCTTCTCTTTGTATTCATGATAAGGTGTGAAGAGACTCACGTTAATGGCGCCAATAAAGAACCCTGTTCCAGAGGGGGCGCTAAAATCATCAAGAGCTTTAACATCCTGCAAGTACTTTGACCCAGTAACTAAACCACAGAGCAAGTCTACTACAAGGGCTAAACCATAGCCTTTAGCTCCACCTATTGGGGCTAGCGTTCCCTTTAAGGCGGCCTTTGGATCAGTTGTTGGATTACCCTCTTCATCAAAAGCCCATCCTTCAGGTATTTTCTCACCCTTCAATGCAGCTAACCTTATTTTTCCACGCGCAACCTCACTAATAGCCATATCCAAGACAATAGGGCTCCCTCCCTCCACCGGAAAACCTATACAGATGGGGTTTGTGCCAAACATCGCTTTTTTTCCTCCCCATGGAGCAATTGCTGGCGGAGCGTTTGACAAAGCTACCCCAATAAGCTTCTCTTCAACTATTTTGAGTACAAAATGTGCAGCCATTCCAAAATGGTTAGCGTTTCTTACCCCAATTGCCGCCACTCCAAACTTTTTCGCCTTTTCAATCGCTAATAAAGTTGCTTTCATTGCAGCTACCTGGCCAAAATTGTTGTGAGCGTCTATAAGCGCCACCGCGCCATAGTCCATCACCACTTCAATGGGACCCGATGGGTCAATTAAACCCCTAACAACCCTCTCTACGTAAGAGGGTAACCTTGCAATACCATGCGATTCTCTACCTCTAAGATCAGCCAATACAAGGTTTTCAGCAACTATTTTAGCATATTCTTCCTTTACGCCAATACGTCCAAGTATTTCTACACAAAAGTTAAATAGGTCTTCGGCTTTAACTCGGATAGCAGCAGGGGATACCATATCATATTTTCAAAAACTAGGCTAATTTAAGTTTTATGCCATACATAGAAGGATTCTCTAAATATAACGTAGAAACATTTAAGTATAAGGCTCCAATTTCTTTTCTTTAAAAGAATTTAAAGGTGGTGGGTACTAAGCCATGATAAATCTACTTGTAGGAGCAAAAACCAGGGAGTACTTAAGGAAGCTGGGTCTTCCAGACCGCGATCTTTATGAACTGCCAGATTCACCGTTAAGATTTCCAGACGGAGCACACTACAGAATAGAGGTTCCAACAGTTAATTCTCCAGAAGCTATGAGGGCTGTTCTTGAAACAGCAGAGAAGCATGGAGTCATAATAAACCGGATTGACGAGACGATGGGAATTATGCGATATACAGATGAAGAAATAGAGGCTATGAAAAAGCTTGCGAAAGACTATCAAGTTGAATTTAACATGTCTGTTGGGCCCAGAGCTGAATATGATACTAGCACACAAAGGGCAGCGGGAACCCCTGAGGCTGGTAGGGTTGGGTATAGGCTGCGAGGGATGGATCAGGTTGTTAGGGCTGTTGAGGATGTGAAAAGAGCTGTTGAACTAGGAATTAGAGGAATACTCGTTTATGATGAGGGATTACTATGGCTACTTAACCAGATGAGGAAAGATGGAGAACTTCCAAAAGATGTTAAATTTAAGTTATCTGCCCACTGCGGGCATGGAAACCCATTGTCATTCAAGTTACTAGAGAGCCTAGGAGCCGACACCATTAACCCCGTTAGAGATTTGACACTGCCAATGATAGCAGCTTTAAGGGCCGCTGTTAAAGTACCAATAGATATACACGTAGATAATCCAAAGTCAACTGGTGGAATGATCAGAACCTATGAGGCGCCGGAGATAGTAAGAATAGCAGCGCCAGTATACCTCAAAACAGGTAACTCAGCTCTAGTCACTCACGGGTTACCTACAACTGAGAGGGAAGGCGTAAATATGGCTAGGCAGGCAATACTCACCGCACGTACGGTACAGAAGTACTTCCCAGAAGCTAAGCAAAGCAAGAGAGGAGCGCCAGACTTAGCTATTCCAAAGTAGAGAGAACTCTTATAACCCAAACATATCACTTTACCCTTAAATTTTATTTAAAGTTTTGTTGCAATTTAAGAACTTACATAAGATGTTTTATCTTAGGATCTTTTCCTTCATACCTGCTCTAAGCGCTGCCAAAACGTCTTGCTAAGAACATAATGTTTAAATTTAGGTATAACCTAACTTAGGTTATACCTAAATTTGGAGAATTTATATGGGAAGCTTAACTAGAAAGGAAGTGGAGTATCTCAAAGCAGTATTTGACTTAACCTCTAATAGAGACTTGGCCAGCAGTCTTGATATAGCGAATAATCTCGGGGTCTCATGCGCGACCGCAAGTGAGACGCTCAAAAGACTTTCAGAGAAAGGTCTGGTTATAAGAGAGCCATGGAAAGGCGTGAGACTTTCAGAGCTAGGTTTTAAGGAGATTAATAAGATTGTTAGGAATCATAGGGTATTCGAAACATATGCGCATAAGGTTCTTTTAGTCAGTCTCAATGAGGCATGCGAGTGCGCACGTAGGATTGAGATGTATCTCTCCGAGGAGATAGTTAACTCCATGTGCAGGATTTTAGGACACCCAAAGAAGTGCCCCCACAATAAGGATATTCCTAGGGGGATTCCATGCTGCGTAAGGGAGTAATTTTCACGACAATTGCTATAACACTATTATTTATATATGGATTAAACATATCCATCTCCCCTATTGAACGGGCCGATGAAACTATAAAAGTGGCAATCTCCATTGATATACTAAGAACAATAATTTCTCCGGTAATTAACGGGGTTGGGGAAATTTACTCGATTGTTTCTGAGAGAGTTGAGCCACATGGCTTTGTATTAACTCCAAGCATCGTTAGCAATGTAAGCAAATCCGACCTAATAATCGTTACCGGGCACATGGAATGGGAAAAAAAGCTAATTGAAGAAATTGCTGAAATTAAAGGTATTGAAGCTGACTTAACTTTCATAGACTTGTCAAAGCTTAGCGGCCTCAGGATATTGGAGCTTAATGGGGAAAAGAATCTCCATGGTTTCTGGCTCCTGCCAGATAATGCCCTTCTAATAGCCAAGGAAGTAAAGGAAAGAATCTCGAGGATAAGACCGGACATCTCTCAGAAAATTGAAGAAAACTATGAGGAATTTAAGAGGAGAGTTCTCACTCTCAAAAACTTCCTTAATCGCATTCTAGACAAATATGATATATATGGGAGGGATGTTATAATAGGCTTTTATGCCGAGCAGTATGTTGCTGAGGCAATCGGCTTAAGAGTAGCCTCAGCACTCATAGGCGAAGGAGAGAGCATACGTCCAGAGACTCTAAGAAACATTTATGAGGGACTTAAATCTGGAAAATATGCGTGCATCATAGTCTCTGACGTTGCAGTGCTCGTAGAGAATACTAAGGAAGCGATTAAAGAAATCTCTAGGGAAAGCAGCTGCCCTGTAGCATTCGTTCTAACAGTCTCGTCTGGCGGCTTACAGGAATATGACATGGTGATGTATTATAATGCTGGACAGATTTGCTGTGCGTTACTGACACAACCTAGACAGCTCCTAAGCAGCTCAGATATGTATCTCCCCATAATTATTGCCCTTCTGACCATAATTGCCCTTGAAACGATATTCTTGGTCAGAAGAAGGGTGAAATAATGGAGACGCCAATAATATCCATCAACAAGGTTACCGTCAAAATAAGTAATCATATCGTGTTAGAGAACATTAGTTTTGAGGTTGAGAAACCATCTCTTCTGCTGGTAATCGGGCCAAATGGTGCTGGAAAAACAACTTTACTCAAAACGTTACTCGGAATAACTAGGCCATATAGGGGTGAGGTCAGGGTATTCGGTCTCAATCCGCTTAAGGAGCAGATGAAGGTTAGAAGACTTATTGGATATGTTCCACAGAAAGATAAGATTTCGTATGAGACACCACTCACCGTTGGCGATGTTGTCTTGATGGGTGTATTATTAAGAAAAAGCCCGCCCAGAACCGTTTCTGAGAAAGATATTGAGATGGCTAGAAGGGCATTGGCATATTTAGGTATGGAAGATGAGTGGAGCTCCCTCTTCAGTGAGCTTAGTGGGGGTCAGCAGAGAAGAGTTCTAATAGCTAGGGCACTTTCATCCAACCCCTTATTACTACTACTAGATGAAGTCTTTGCTGGCCTAGACCTTGAAAGCCAAGAAAATCTGCTTAATATTCTTAGAGAATTTAAAGAGAGTGGAAGGACTATTATTGTCGTTGAGCATGAGCTCGATCCAATAGTAACTCTTGCTGACAGGGTTTTAGTATTAAATAGGTGTATACATGCATACGGTGAGCCAAATTCAGTTCTGAGTGAGGAGAAGCTGAAACGTATTTACCCACATTTAAAGTTGATTGAGAAAAATGGTAGGCGTATAATCGTTTTAGGTGATAGGCATGTTTGACCCATTCATTTTAAGGGCAATTATGGGCACATTTTTCATGTCGCTTTCTGTGCCAATAATGGTTATAATGCTTTTAAGAGGTTCACTCTACATAACTCCAGAAATATCGCACGCCGCGTTAGGCGGAGCTGCCCTTGGAGTATTACTGCAAATGATCTCTCCAGTTCTAGTAAACCCATTTCTCATAGTCTTATTGTTTTGTTTAATCACAGCAGTGCTCGCGGCTTATGCAGGGAGGAGCGGCCCGCAAGCGCTCGGAGCAATGCTTAGCGCCCTACTTGCTATAAGCGTAACTATCTACGCAGTTATAAGGAGCTGGCTTCCAATTGAAAAGAAAATCCTTGTGGATGGATATCTTATAAGCGACATACTTCTCCTTTCAATCATAGACCTATTGAGTTTGGCAATAGCGTCTATAATCGCATTCACAATTACTATAATGTTTTATAGGGAGTTTATTTATATATGCTTTGATGCAGATACTGCTGAAGCGCTTGGGTTAAGGGTTAAACTATATAATATCTTGCTTTTCGTAACAACGTCTATCGCCGTTGCCGTGATTGTTAAAGCTGTGGGGGTGCTGCTCTCGGTAACGCTCCTCACGCTTCCAGCCGCGGCATCAAGAGCTTTAACCCGAAGCATAAATATAATGCTTCTAGCATCCTTTATAATGGCGCTATTATCTGGGTTGGCTGGGATAGCTCTTTCATACCAACTTAACATCCCCACAAGTGGCGCAATAGCTCTCATATCTACAGCTATTTTCTTAATAACCCACCTAACTAGACTTAAGAGGCGTTAGAGATAATAAAAGTTCTACTTCATATACTCCTTTTCTTATTCCTCAATATCTAGTAGATATCTCCTTCTAAACTCTCTTTATTCTCAGGAGACTTGTATGATGCTTAAATATACCATTACCACCAAAATATGATTAGACTTTGAGTTAAATGGATGGAGATAACAGTATGGGTGGGAGAAATTCGCCTTTAAGGCTTAGGGAGGCTGATAGGGTAGAGATAATTAGCATCATGGATAACTCTATAGACCTATTACTGTCATCACAAAGGGAGGAAGTTAAGCCTCTTAGGGACTGGGTGAAGAAAGAAAATCGCCACCCCATTGCCGAACACGGCTTCTCGATGCTCATTCGTGTTTATGATGGAGATGAGTCACACAATATATTATTTGATACTGGAATCAGCCCACGTGGCGTGGTAATGAATGCTAGGAGAATGGGAGTCAACTTGAGTGATATTGAATGTATAGTTTTATCCCATGGACACTACGACCATTTCACCGGGTTGCCAGCCGTCGTTAAGGCCATAAAGAAGAGCGAATTACCCATAATGATCCATAAGGATATGTTTAAGAAGAGGGGTGTGGAGAGAGCCAATGGCACTATAAGAGAATACCCAATGTTTCCGTTAGAGGATGCTGTTAGACCTGCAAAGTATATTGATACAAAGGAACCGCACTTAATAGCTAA
>Ga0209080_1000362_pt1 | contig 31530 bp, 28 predicted proteins | sample JNZ110809AmetaG_FD_184123 | JGI IMG/M metagenome (GOLD analysis project Ga0209080, IMG submission 184123) | Hot spring microbial communities from Jinze hot spring, China to study Microbial Dark Matter (Phase II) - JNZ 110809A (SPAdes) (version 3) ...
TCCGCAATAACCCTGATGTACTCGTAAACCACGATCTGCGGTATCACAGAGTCCCTCTCGTTGAGCAGCTTCAAGCTCTCCTCGTGGAACTCGCTGTCCTCCACGCTCGCGTAGACGAGCACATTGGTGTCAAGGACGAGCATGCCCTAGGGCGAGTACGCTCTATCGGCGATCTCCTCGATCTCCTCGACGCTCAGCGCTCTACCGAGCTTGATCGTCGACCACTTCCTCCTCACAGGCTTCAGCAGGGCTACACCATCCCGCAGCTCGAACTCCACGTAGTCCCCCTCCCTAATCCCCAAAGCCTCTCTCACCTCCACCGGTATGGTGACTTGGTAGTTCCTAGTGACCTTAACCCTCACGAGATTGAGAATGAAAACTAGAATATAAAGATGACTACTAGGATTGCGCGCTGCATATTTACGCGGGCCGTGGTCTTGCCGGTGATGTCGCTGGACGAGTTCCTGGGGCTGCCGCGGTCTAGGATCCGGATCGGTACTTCGGGCTGGGACTACGACGACTGGGTCGGCCCCTTCTACGATAGCGACAGGGGCATGTTCACCAGCTACGCGAAGCTGTTCGACACTGTTGAGGTCAACTCCTCGTTCTACACCCTGCTGAGTGAGAGGTTCTACGAGGGGCTCGCCAGGTCAGCCCCACCGGGCTTCTACTTCTCAGTCAAGATGTACAGGGGGGTCACGCACAAGAGGCTGCTGAACCCGAAGTTCGTCGAAGCCGAGCTCAACGCCTTCCTCAAGTCCATCCAGCCCCTCGCCAGGCAGAAGAAGCTGGGTGCGGTGCTCATCCAGCTCCCACCGAAGGAGAGGTGGGAGGTGCCTTGGTTCGAGGAGTTCCTCGCCCTACTCCCCCAGGGCGTGAGGTTCGCAGTGGAGTTCCGCGACTCGAGCTGGATCAACAGCGAGGTCTTCAACCTGCTCAGGAGGTACGGGGTGGCCTACGTCATCGTCGACGAACCCCTTCTCCCTCCCATAACTGAAGTGACCGCCGGGTTCGCGTACGTGAGGTGGCACGGGAGGGGGGAGCGACCATGGTACTACTACCATTACAGCCTGGAGGAGCTGAAGCCGTGGGCCGAAAGGGTGAGGCAACTGGCGGAGCAGGTTGAGCTGCTCCTCGGCTACTTCAACAACCACTTCAGGGGCTTCGCCCCCCACAACGCCCTCCAGATGCTCGCGCTGCTGGGCCTCGCGGACAGCCGGCAGCGGGAGATGCTGTCTCGGATGGACAGGTACTTCTCCTCAGCCCCTCCAGTCGCTAAAAGCGTGGTCCGCGAGCTGGAGGAGGGTAGGATCGAGGAGTTCCTGAAGGCTTTAGCCGGTGATCGGAGGTTCCAGCGGGCTCTCGAAATCGGCGACGCGGAGGTTCAGTACACGCTGACGAGCGAGGGGGTTACAGCCCGCGTGAAGAGCTACCGGGTCGAGGTGGACAGGGTGGGTCGGAGGCTCTACCACGACTGCGAGGATTGGAGGAAGTCGCTGGAGTCGAAGAGGTTCTGCAAGCACCTGGTGAAGCTCTTCCTCGCACTGCCGAGAGACGCTTCGAGAGAGTTGCTGCAGGACATCGCAGCCAACCTGGAGGAGTGGGAATTCGCCGGCTGAAGGATGGGCTCGAAACTCACCCCCCTGATCAAGCCGGAGAGGATTGGGCTGGGGGGCTTGGAGGGCAGAGTGCTAGCCGTCGACGCGCTGAACGCTATCTATCAGTTCCTCGCGCTGGTCAGGGATGGGAGGGGCGAGCCGTTGAGGAACAGCAGGGGCCAAGTCACTTCGCACCTTGTGGGCTTGGCGACCCGCTTCTCCAGGCTCGCCTTCGAGCACAACTGCAGGTTCATTTTCGTCTTCGATGGCCCCCCGCACCCCCTGAAGCGGGCGGAGATCGCGAGGAGGAGGGAGCTGAGGGAGAGGGCGCTGGAGGAGTACAGGAGGCTGATCGAAGCGGGCGAGTACGAGAAGGCCTTCTCCAAGGCCGTGGTATCGGCGACTGTGGACGAGTGGATCCTCGGGAGCAGCAGGAAGCTGCTCAAGCTCATGGGCTTCCCCATCGTCGACGCTCCCCACGACGCTGAAGCCCAGGCCGCGCTCATCGTCTCGAGGGGGGAGGCTTGGGCGGTAGCCAGCCAGGATTGGGACTCGCTGCTGTACGGCGCCCCCCGGCTCGTGAGGTACGTGACGCTGACGGGTTTCGAGTGGCTTCCCAGCAAGATGGCGGCGAGAAAGCTAGAGCCCGAGCTGGTCGAGCTCGACAGGCTCCTCAGCTCCCTCCAGCTGACGCGCAGGCAGTTAGTCGAGGTAGCCGTGCTCTCGGGGACCGACTACAACAAGGGTGTGAAGGGGATTGGGCCGAAGAGGGCGTATAAGCTCATCAAGCTATACGGGAGCCTCGATCGGCTGCCCTCGAGGATCAGGGAGCTACTGCCAGCCAACTACCGCGAGATCGTTGAGCTCTTCCTCAACCCTCCCGTGAGAGAGGACTACGAGATCGTCTACACCGAGCCCCAGAGCGAGGAGCTGTACAGGTTCCTGGTCGAGGAGAACAGCTTCTCGCACGATAGAGCCGAGCTCGTGATCGCCAGGCTGGAGAAGGCCTGGGCGAGAGCCCGCCAGAGCACGCTTGAGTCGTTCTTCTAGGGAATAGCGTTATAGCCGGCGGTTCCCCAACCAACGAGGTGCCCGCGCTAATCAAGGAAGTTGTGCTGGAGAACTTCATGAGCTACAAGTACGCCAGGGTCCCCCTAGCGCCGGGCATCAACATCGTCACGGGGCCCAACGGCTCGGGGAAGAGCAGCCTCCTCCTCGGCATCAGCGTTGCGCTCGGGCAGACGTACACGGAGAGGGGGCGCAGGCTGAGCGACCTGATCAGGCGCGGCGAGGAGGCAGCCCGAGTGACGGTCGTCATCGACAACCGCCCTGTGGATGGGCGCCGCCCCCTCCCCTGGTTCCGGAGCGACGAAGTGTTCTTCACTCGGTACCTGAGGATCGACGGCCAGTACTGGCACGAAGTGAACGGGAGGGTTGTCACGAAAGCTGAGGTCAAGAGGTACTTGTCGAGGCTGGGCCTAGACCCCGATAACGCGCTGATCATCATGCACCAGGGCGTGGTGGAGGAGTTCGCCTTCCTCTCGCCCCAGGAGAGGCTCAGGTTGCTCGAGGAAGCCGTGGGCCTGGCGGGGTACAGGGAGAGGGTGCTGGCGGCGAAGAGGATGCTAGCTGAAGGTGCGAAGAGCGCGGAGGAGGCTAAGAGCGCGCTTGCTAGAGCCCGGGAGGCTCTCAAGTACTGGAGTGAGGTTTACGAGAGGTACAGGAGGAGGAGGGCGCTCGAGGAGAGCCTCAAGCTGCTGCGTAGGGAGCTCGCCTGGGCCAGAGTGCGGGACGCGGAGGCCGACCTGAGGGCAGTTGAGGAGGAGCTCAGCAGGGTTGTGCTTGAGCTGAAGGGAGTGGAGGAGGCGCTGGGGGTGCTAGGCTCGAGGGAGGGGGAGCTGAGGGCTGAGCTGGGCTCAATTGAGCGGCAGATCACCAGCGGCGCACTGGGCCTCGCCGAGGGTCTGGCGATGCTGCGCAGCGTCTGGGAGGGGCTGGTCGACGTGGTCGCGTCGGCTCGCGTGAAAGCCTTCGAGCGTAGGCTTCTGATCGCTGAGCGGGAGGAGTTGGAGGCCCGCCGCCGCAGGGCTGCGGAGAAGGTTAGGGCGCTCGAGGAGAAGGCGCTCGAGGAGGGCGAGAGGGTGGAATCGGTGAGGAGCGTTGAGGAGATACAGGAGGAGATCCGGTCGGTGGAGCTCTCCCTCGCGGCCATCGGCGAGGTACCAGCGGAGGTTGAGGAGGCCTACGGGAAGCTCCTCGAGGAGTACCGAGAGCTGGAGAAGAGGGCTGTGGAGCTAGAGGAGAACAAGAGGAGGTTGGAGGAGGAGCTGGAGAAGCGGATCAGCCTCTGGAGGGAGAAGGTGTCCGCGGTTGTGGAGGACGTCGACAAGCTGTTCTCCGCGATGCTGGCCAAGCTGGGGGCCGGCGGCAGCGTCAGGTTGGCGGAGAGCGGGGACGTTGAGAGCGCGGGCCTCGAGATCCTCGTCGGTTACGGCGGTGCCGCACCCGCACCGCTCAACCCCTACTCCCTGAGCGGGGGCGAGAGGACCGCCGCAGTTGTCTGCTTCTTCCTGGCCCTCCAGAACCACGTTAAATCCCCCTTCAGAGCCGTGGACGAGTTCGACGTGCACATGGACCCGCGCAACAGGGATGCTGTGCTAAACATGGTTTTCGAGCTCGCCGAGGCGAGCTCGGGCGTCCAGTACGTTGTGATCACACCGGGCCCCCTCACTAAGCTGCCCGAGAACGCCCACACGCTCCTCATACAGAAGGTCCGGGGAAGGACGCTCGTGTCGCTGAGCAGGGGTGAAGGGCGTGGCCGCTGAGGGTAGGTTGAGGGAAATCCTGGAGGAGATCGTTGAAACCCTGAGAGCCTCACCCGACCCCTTCAGGGTTAGGGTAAAGGAGCTGCTCGACGAGCTGGCTTCGCTCCTGCCGAAGCTCAAGGTGGAGGAGCTGCCCCTGGACGCGGAGCTGATCTACAGGCTGGCGGAGGTCGTGAGAAGGCAGGAGGAGTGGCTGGCCAGCGAGGCCTCAGCCGTGGCTTTGGGCCGCCTCGTGGCCGCGCTGAAGGTGCACGCGCTGGGGGAGAGGGATCTGGCCCTCCAGCTCCTCGGCGCGTGGAGGCCGATTGTCGAGCTGGAGCAGGTCACGTTCACGGACATCCTGAGGGCTGTCGAGTACATGGGCGGTAGGAAGCCGAGGGCAGCCTTCGAGGGTGGGGAGGAGCAGACGCTGGTTGCGACGCGCGAGCTTGCGGCTGAGCTGGGAATACTCTCTCAGGTTGAGCTCGAGAAGGTGGTTGAAAGGGTGAGGGAGAGGCTGAACCGGCTGCTGGAGGTTGAGGAAGCGGTGAGCTACGCGGAGGCCGTTCGTGGCGGGAGCAGCTACGAGACTTACTTGAACGCGTACGCTCTCTCGCTCCTCGCCAGCAGCGGGGAGTTCTCTGTGGTCTACGACCCCCTAGCCGACGAGTTCTACGTCACGAGGAGTGGCGGCGGGGAAGCTTCGTCCCTGGTGATACCGCTGGAGCGGGTGGTGGAGGATGCCCGCTAGAGTCCCCTCAGCGAAGCTCAAGCGTGCAGCCAGGCTCCTCCTCTACAGGAGCGGGGCTAGGCCGGGGGTTAGAGGGTGGGAGCTGGCTAGGGCATTGGGCGAAGACTACGTGGAGGTCGTTAAGGCCCTCAACTCGATCCTCGAGGTGCTGGGCCTCGAGGCGGTCGCAGTGGACGAGGAGGGGAGGAAGCTGAAGCTTGAAGGGGACCTTAGGAAGGCTCTCTTCCTAGTCGTCCTGAAGGAGCCCCCGAGCATCGAGGAGGCCAAGACGAGCGGCTGGAGGATCGATGATCTAGCCGTGCTCTCCTCCTCCCTCCTCTACCTCGTAGCAAGGGGAGGGAGCGCGCCGCGCAGTGAGCTGCTGAGCATCCTGAAGTCCAAGTTTAAGGGGCCCCGGCTCACCTACACCTTCGAGAGGCTCATACGCCTCGGCTACCTGGAGGAGGGGGAGGGCGACACCGTATCTATCGGTTGGAGGGCCCGTGTCGAGGTGGACTTGGATAAGCTAGCCGGCTTCAGCGGCGTCGCTGCGGGCCCTTGAGGCCAGCACCCTGTGCCGCTCGTGCGAGCATGGACCTCACCTTTTCCCTATGCTTGGCCCAGAGGAGCTTGAGCAGCTGTTCACGCCCGCCGTGGAAACCGGCCAGCACCACCTTCATTTCCTGGAAGCTGAGCCCCGCCGACCTGGCTAGAACTGCCGCTGCTCCGTACCTCTCGAAGAGCGAGGCGCTGAGGGTCAGCCTCCTGCAGCCGCCCTTTCTCGCGCACCTCTCAACTCTAGCGGCCATCTCCTCCTCGGGAACAGCGTCGAAGGCCAGCCTGCCGGAGCCGCAGTTTGGGCACACTACCCCCTCGCCCAGCTCAGAGATCGGGAGCTCAAAGATGCTGCCGCACTCGGTGCAGTAGAAGGAGGCGAAGGATTGCAGCACCTTCACCTTGAAGAGCGCGTAGGAGATGAGCTCCCTCTTCTCCGGCATCGCAGGCTCCAGCCCCTCTCGCAGGCTCCGCTCAGCCTCGAGAGTCAGCGGGCTAGGCCCCCTAACTGCTACAACGCGAATCTCCCCGCTCCCAACCGCGGCCACGACCGCGAGGGCCCTATCGACGTCCATGTCCCTCTGCAGCACCTCCTTCATCGCCTCTTCGTAGGCCGGAGTCCCCTTGAGCGCGCCCACCAGCCTCTCCAGATCCCCCCTTGTGAGCCTCGCGCCAGGAGCCAGAACGCCCATCCTCCTCGCAACCTGCTGCAGCCTCCACCTGAAAGCCCTGCTCTCCTCGACTGCCGCCCTCAGGTACCGGAGGAAGGTCTCCGCGTCTGTTTCCCGGAGGATCTCCCCCACCTCCTCCGCTGTGGCGTTCTCGCACCGGAGGACGATCCTGTAGGGCTTCTCCGCCGAGTAGGCGGGTAGCCCGAGCCGCCGAGCCAGCCTGTAGGCGAGGTACTTGCCCAGAGCCCGGTTCACTCGGTTGCCGTAGTGGGCGTGGACGACCGTCACCCCCTCTCCCGCCTCCTCCACAACGATCAACCGGTCGCTGGGCACCGGCAGCCCCAGGCGCACCATCTCGTAGACCGGTGCCAGAGCGCGCTCGAACAGCGAGCGGTCAACCCCGTAGCTCCTAGCGAGCTTCTGCGCCAAGACCTCGAGCGGAACACCCCTCTCCGCCTCCTCGGCCGCCAACCCCCGGATCCTACCCACCTCCAGAGCGACTTCGTGGGGGACGGGGATCTCCTCCCCAACCCAGCTCGGCACTGCGCTCTCGAAGTCCTCGACGGGCTCGACGTACACCACCTCCTCGGTGAGCGCAACCACCTCCCACGGCCTCCCAGCCATGATGAAGCGAGCACCGATCTCGCAGTACTCGGCGACGAAGTAGTCGTCCAGCACGCCGATCGGCTCGCCCGTGGACCTCTCAACGACGACGTACTGCTCCACCTCGGGTATCGTGGTGAGAGCGCCGTAGAAGTAGTCGTAGCACCGCCTTCCCGCCGGCCTCAAACGGTCGCCGTAGACTCTGATCAAACCGATGCTCCTGAGGAACTCCGCAACCAGCTCTAGCTCCTCCCTCTCCAGATCCCTGTAGGGTTCAGCCCCCCTCACAAGCTGGTAGGCCTCCTCCAGCGTGACGGGCTCTGACATCGCTAGGCCGACCAGCTCATGCGCAAGTACGTCGTACGGCTTCCTCGGGATCTCTGAGGGCTCGATAAACCCCTGCTCCATCCTCCTCTTCAGCACAATGCTCTCGAGGGCGTCGTCGCTGTTGCCCACTACCACCACCCCCTCGCTCACCCGATCCAGGCTGTGGCCGGCCCTACCCACCCTCTGCAGCAGCCTGCGAACCTCCCGCGGCGAGTTGTACTGCACCACCAGGTCCACGTGGCCTATGTCGATCCCCAGCTCCATCGACGACGTGCACACGACGCCCTTCACCTCACCCCTCCTCAGCATCTCCTCCACCCGAACCCTTTCAGCTCTCGAGAGGCTGCCGTGGTGGACGTAGATCGGGATCCTCTCGTCCCAGAGCTTGAACCTGCTCGCGAGCAGCTCGGCTGTGGGCCGCGTGTTCGTGAAGATCAGCGTAGAGCGTCTCGACTCGACCAGCTCGCGCACGAACCTCAGCCGGGCCGCCACATCCGGTGCAGCGAGGACTCTCTCGGCGAGCTCCGCGTCACCCTCACCCGGGTGGGGCCACTCGACGCCCACCTTAACCCTCTTGTGGGCCGGAACAACGACGACCCTGCAAGAGCCGTGGGCGCCGACGAGCAGCCTGGCCACTTCCTCCGGGTTGCCGACGCTGGCTGAAAGCCCGATCACTTGCACTCTACCGGCCACCCTTTTGACGCGCTCCATCAGGAGGCTCAGTTGAACACCCCTCTTGCTGTCCGCGACCTCGTGCACCTCGTCGACGATCACCCACCTAACGTTGGCCAAGTGGTTCCTCAACCTCCTACCAACGAGGAGGAGCTGGAGCGACTCCGGCGTCGTGATCAGGATGTCGGGAGGCGTCAGCGACTGAACCCTACGCTCGGCCGGGGTCGTATCCCCATGCCTCACCCCAACCCTAAACCCCAGCTTCAGCGCCCACCACTCCACTCTCGCCAGGATGTCTCTGTTGAGGGTTCTCAGGGGAGTGATGTAGAGCAGCCTGACCCCCGGCCCCTCCTCCTCCAGCATCCTCGAAAGGATCGGCAGCAGGGCTGCCTCCGTCTTACCGCTACCCGTCGGAGCCACGATGAGCACGTTCTCGCCGGAGAGCACCAGCGGGATGGCTTCCCTCTGCGGAGGAGTGGGTTCACCGAAGCCCTTCTCCAACCACAACCTCCTGATCATCGGGTGTAGCAGCTCCAGCACGCTACCCACTTCGCTCATCAGTGTGATGGCCCCTTTTAACACCACCCCTCACAAGCGCCTGGGGCGTCGATCGCGCAAAGCATAATACGATGACCCCGACGGGTGGGCGTGCCTCTAACGTTCAAGTCCTTCGTTGTGGCAGAGCCCTTGACGCTCGACGAGGTAGCCGCGAAGCTGAGGGGCTACGGTGTCGCCGAGGTCGCCGAGCTGGAGGGGAGGGAGGTTGAAGTGGGGTTTAGAGTCGCCGACCTGCAGCCCGCGGAGGGAGGGTTAAAGGGCGTTTTCGAGGAGAGCTTTCTGGCGAGCTTAAGGTACAGGGGCGAGGAGCTCCGCGTCCCCGTGTCGGTGGTGACGGAGTTCTGGTTCTTCGAAGTGAAGGGCAAGCTCTTCCTCACTGTGGCAGCGAGGAAGGCGAGAGCCAACAGAGTGGCGTCGAGGATCTCGGCCGCGATCGCCGCTGGTAGGAGGAGGGGCGTCGTACTCGAAGCTCTGATTCCCGAGAAGGTGTTCAGGGGGCTCTACGAGGGCAGGCCCCAGACGGTTAAGGTGGTGGTCTTCACGGACGTGAGGCTCCCAGACGTGGGGAAGCTAACGCTGTACGGGAGCCAGCTGGCCAGCTCGGGCCTCTACAGCGAGTACCTGAGGCTGGGGAGCGTATGGTACATCGTTTTCGAGGCTGACGAGGGGCTCGTGGTTGGTGTCACGAGGAACTGCATCGTCACCTTCTTCTCCCGCTTGGATCCAACCGACGCGCTCAGCTTCGTGCGGGGGAAGATTCTACCGCTCGCCGGGGAGGAGGCTCCTCAACGCTAAAAACCTTTTAAAAGCACGCTGCGGCCCCGGCTACATGGGTGGACGTTTCGTAAAAATAGTCGCTTCACTGGGCCCGAGCAGCACAGACGAGGACCTCGTCTTGAGGATGGCGGAGAGCGGCGCTGACGCCTTCAGGACGAACTTCGCGCACGGGGATCCAGAGGTTTGGATCCGCAGGTTGAGAGCCGTTAGAGCGGCAGAGGGGAAGCTGGAGAAGCCTCTAGCCATGATTGGTGATCTGAAGGGCCCCTCAGTGAGGGTGGGCGAGATGGCGGAACCCCTTCCCCTGAAGCAGGGGGACAGGGTGATCATAGCCCCCAGCGGGGAGAGACGCGAGCTGCCCGTTATACCCGTACCCTTCGCCAGCCTCTTCGAATCCGTTGAGGTCGGGGACGAAGTACTGATCGACGACGGCAGGGTTCGGCTAAAGGTGGTGGACAGGAGGGGTGACGCTCTGGAGTGCGTATCGCAGACGGATGCTCTCGTTGAGCAGGGCAAGAACGTTTCCTTACGCGGCAAGGATATCGACGCGCCGCTTATCAACGAGCGCGACCTACTAGCGTTGAAAGTTGCAGCGGCTGAGGGATTCGACTTCATCGGAGTGAGCCACGTCAGGGATGCTTCGGACGTCGAGGAGGTCAAGAGGATTCTGAGGAGCTACGGGTCGGACGCGTGGGTGATCGCTAAGATAGAGACTCTGAGCGCCCTGCGGAACCTCGACTCTATCATCGAGGCCAGCGACGTCGTCCTAGTGGCTAGGGGCGATCTCGGCATACGGCTGAACCTCGAGGAAGTCCCCTACTACCAGAAGCTGATCGTCGAAAAGTGCCTGAAAGCGGGGAAACCCGTCATCGTCGCCACACAGTTCCTCGCCTCGATGATCGATGGCGACTCGCCCACTAGGGCGGAGGCCGTTGACGTGAGCGTGGCTGTTGAGCAGGGCGTTGACGCCATCATGCTGACCAACGAGACGTCCGTCGGGAGGAGGCCGCTGGAAACCGTCCGCTGGCTGGCCCGGTTGATCAGGTTCGCCGAGGAGAAGATGGTGGACAGCAAGCTGTATGAACTTTCCACGAAGGCCAGAATGAGGGCGCTCTGCGAGGAAGACTGTTTCGTGAGGGGTGTCGTCGAGCTGGCTGAGGGCATGGGAGCGAAGCTGGTCACCTACAGCGTGAAGGGGAGGATGGCAGTGAAAGTCGCTTCGCAGAGGCCCACAATCCCGGTTTACGTCGGCACACCCAACGTTCGGGTGGCGAGAAAGCTCTCCCTTCTCTGGGGCCTCCAGCCAGTGCTCGTAACCTCGCAGGACTACGATGAAGGTTTGAGGGAGGCCCTGTCGCGCTGCCTCAACGCGGGCTTCGCTAAAACGGGAGAAACTCTCGTACTAGCATACGGGTTGAGGGAGCTGGAGCAGAAGATAATCGTGAAAAGGCTAGCAGCAAAGTGCGGTTGAAAAGGCTCCCCCTTCGGTGGAATTTACATTCCTCAAATTCCAGCTGCCTTCCCGGGGTTTTCCTTTTACCCCTCACCTCTTTAGGTAGTATCGATGAAGCTGAGAACCCTATCGGTGCTCGCGCTGGCCACGCTGCTACCAGCGCTTGTTGCAGCCCAAACCTTGACAGTAAAAGCCACTGTAAGTTACGAGTTCGAGGCCGGCGTAGCGACAGCTGTGGTCAAAGTGATCATCGTGGGGGCTGCCAACACGACGTACGGCGTGGAGGTTCGCGGCCCCGGCGGCGAAGTGGTGGCCTTGAAGGAGGCGTACACCGACGGTAGCGGGCTGGCCATTCTCACCCTCGAGCTACCCGACGTGTACCCCGCGGGCACTTACACCGTTTACGTCAGCGGCGATGGCGAAAACGCCACAGCTACGTTCGAGATCCAGTGGGAGAAGCCCGCCGAGGAGGCGGCGCCCACGAGACCGGTGCCATCCGTAGCTGCGCTAAACCTCGTTAGAGTCGCCTCCAGGTTGTCCGGTCTCGTGCACTGCCGCAACGAGATCTTAGCCGCGGCCAACGTGACGCAAACCGAGTATGCAAGCCTCTACCAGCAGGTGCTTAACCTTACCTCCGTAGGCGACAAGTACCTTGCCCTTGCGAACGAGTCTCTCAACAACGCCGACTATACGGCAGCCTTCCGGTACGCTCACGCGGCGATACAGAGCTACGGCGCAGCCCTCGAGCTTCAGGAGTTCATCAAAGATCGGCTAGACATTTCGTTTGCGGCGTGCAGGTTCGTCCTAGCACCGGTTGAACCACCTGTTGCTAAAGGCCCGGAGGCGAACCGAACCTGCAAGTGGAAGCCTGAGTTCTACCCGCTGATGACGGCACTAGATGTTGCGGAGCGCAGAATCGAGGAGCTGGAGAAGCTCGTCGCAAGAGCGGCTGAAAACGGGTACAACGTTTCCGAGATCGCGCAGCTCCTCGAACGGGCTAAAAGCCTGGTTGAGGAGGGCCGCAAGCTAGCCCAGGCGTGCAACGAGAGCGAGGCCGCCCACTGCTTAGCTGAGGCGAAGAAGCTGCTAGGCCTCGCAAACGCGGCTCTAGCGAGGCTTGGAACTCAAAGGCTCGTCAGAGATATGGCGAGAAGGGGAGTAGAGGTGAACGAGACGGACATTGAGTCTATAGGCAGAGCCTTGAGGAGCGGAAAGGCGGTCGAGAAAATCGCTGAACTAGTGAACAGAACCCTAAGCAGGGTACGAGAGAGGGTGGAAAAGCAAATAAGGTTGGAGAAAGAGGAAATGGAAAAGCTGGAAAAGAGGCTGCAGAAACTAGAGGAAATTATTAATAAGCTAACGGAGCGCCAAGTTCCACAGCGAGCCCGGGAAACGGTAGAAAAATCGAGGGAAATCGCTCAGAAAGTGAGGGAGGAGGCTACAAAGAGGGCCGGGGGAAGGGGTAAGTAATTCCACCTTTTTTATTGTTGAATTAAAGCGTCAGTGGAAGCTCTCTTTATAACAGTCGGTTAATACAGGCTAGTCCTAACGATGAGAACTAACCGGTTGCTAGAATCTTTCTTTTTACGTAATCCCTCACGAATTTTTCAAGCTCTTTCATGAATTCTTCATCCTCAGGGAGCTTTTCGAAAATCTCTTTCAACTCCTCGCAGCCTGCGGGCAGGGCGATATCGAGCGTGATGTGGGGTCTTCCCAGCGCCTCATCGACCAAGTCAATTTCCTCTCTGCACTTCTCCTCGAAGTTCCTGAACCTTTTCATGATCATCTTATCCAGCACGTCGTCCTCCACGCTTTCACCATGCAAACAGATTAAAACGGAGTAATAAATAGATCGTTGAGACTAGCAGCCAGATAAAGGTTAGTGGTATTCCGATCTTCGATATGGACCACGGGTTGACCTTGTAACCTTCCCTCCTCAACGCGCCCAGCGTCAGGACAATGACGTAGCTACTCACCGGTAGGCCCACACCGCTCAAGTTTGAGCCGACCACAAGCGCGACCCAAAGGGCCCTCTTATCGGGGAACGGTAGCCCATCGACGAGAGGGATGAACGAGAGAGCCGTGATGACGTTGGGTACGAACAGGCCCACCGTGCCGCTAACGAAGAGTATGAAAAGAGTTGCAGCAACCAGCGAGCCCCCGCTCAGCTCGCGCGTAAACTCCACGAAGCCTCTCATGGCATCAGCTCTCTCGACAACCCCTACCAGCGCGGTGAAGGCAGCCGCGAAGAACACCGTATCCCACTCCACCCTCCTCAGCACCTCTGAGGTATCGAAGCCGGAGACGGCGAGAGCCACGGTGCCAACCAGTAGGGCAGCCCCACTGACCGGTAAATCCAGCAGTGAGGCCACCACGAGCGATGAGATCATTGATGCGAGGACAACGGCGCCATTAATAGCATCCGCGATGCTGACGTGCACGTCCATCAGGCTTTCAACTGATACCTGCGTCCTCAACCTTGGGCTGTAGAAGGAGTAGAGGAAGAGGAGGGTCACCCCGTAGAGTATGAACTCGAGGGGAAGGATGTATAGCGCGAACTCCAGGAAGTTGAAGCCCGCCCTCAAGCCCGCAACCATGTTTGGGAGCGATCCGGTGAGCATCCCTGTTCCGCCCAGGTTCACCATCACCGCGGACGCGATAGCGAAGGGTAGAAGGTCGAGGCCGCTGAGCTTCGCAAGAGCTCCCATGAGCGCCGTGAAGAGGAGGATTGCGGCTTCATCGCTCAGGAGGAGCGATGTGAGTGCGCTCATCAGCCCTACGGACACGAGCAGCAGGCCAGGCTTCCCGGCGCTCCTGCGCGTTACCTTGAGGGCGAGGTAACGGAAGGTGCCGTAGCGGTCGACAATCTCCACGACGACCATAACAGAGATTATCAGGGCGATCAGCTCCAAGTCGATGAGGCTTAGGGCCTCCTTGTACGTGAACAAGCCGTCAGAGATTCCGAAGAAGACGGCTAGGGCTGCCCCCACCATGGCTGAGACTGAGAGGGGGAAGACCTCAGCCACCGCTAACAGTACTACGAGGAGGTACGTTAGGAGGTACTTCGTCGGGTCCATCGGCGTCACCCTGCCAGCTTCTCTATCAACCCCTCGATCCTCTCCCTCGCGTACATGTAGATGGTTCTCGCAGCATCATACAGCAGGATGACGAGAACAGCCAGCGTCATTAACCCGATAGCCACCCTGAGGGTTGAGCCGAGGGCATCAATACCCTCGGTGAAGGGCGTTACGGCGGCTGCGATCAAAACGGCGAGTAGGGCATAAGCGAGATCCCGGGCGATCCTTTTCCCCGGTTCAGCTGCACCACCGATTCTTCGCGAAACCAGCGCGAAGAAGGGGTCGACAGCTCGGATAAAGTTGTAGAGCGCTGTCATAGCGAAGGCAAGGGAGAGAAGGAAGAGGAAGACCCAGAACAGCCGCTCAAGGCTCGAGAAGGGTTGGGGGAGGCCGGGGATGCCGACTCCTGACAGCAGGGGAGGGATGATCAAGCTGAGCAGGTAGAATCCCATAGCCACCACCGCGTAGCTCGCCGCCGCAGCCAGCCTAGCTCTAAGCAGCCTAGTATCGACGCTGCTCATAGCGTGCACTATTCACCCGACATGATTAAAAGCTTGCCCGGAAGGGTCGAGAAATGAGGGATTGACCAACCGCTTGAAAAACCGATTTTCAAACTGGATTGCTAATCATTTGGGCAGACTAGGCCGAGCGAGCCCCGTAAAGTTACAATTTAAAAGCAATTTTAGCGAAATTTTAATATAGCAATTACGGGTCTTACTTTTCCCCTCCCTAAGAGGGGAGCTAAACTTAAAAAGTTTAAGTGCACGCGATACGCACATGGCTGAGCTAAGGATGAAATCCAAGCAGGTGCGGATCTCGTGCAGCCAATGCCAGGAGACTTCACTCGTTCAAATACACAGGGAGGGCTTGCACGCGTTCATCTGCCCCTACTGCGGTCAACCGCATCTTCTGCTGGTGGACGCTAACTTAGGCTTGCGAGACTTTCGCCCCGTAAGCAACGTCCCTGCCCGCAAACCCTTCGACATCGCCCGAATACGAGTGAAGGATGAATCCCTAATACCCTCCCATCTGAAGCCCTTCCTCGACGCGATCAAGAGGGGTGTGTTACCGCCGAGGGTTGAGGAAGCCCTGGAGCTGCTCAGGGAGCTTGACCTTCTCGAGGTCGAAGAGTAGCATGGCGTTCAGTAGCTACTTCATCAGGAAGTTCCTGAGAAGCCCGAGGGAGGCATTGCACACTATCCGCGTGAGCGAAGAACTGTCGAAGTACATCACTTGGAAGCTCGTCCAGATTCTCGAGGAGTACGGCATCCTGGACTCCCTGCAGGGGAAACCGTGGTGGGAGCACGCGGATAAGGATCTGGCTAAGTACGTGATCGATCTACTCGTTGAGGAAGGGTACGCTAAGTGGGTTGGAGACAGGATGAAGCTCGTATCGAGGCCCGAGAGACCTCATGTAACCACCGTGGAAGCCTCAGACTTGATCCCCGCCATCGACTACGCTCTCTCCAACCTCCCGAGGGCGCTGGAAACGGGTGAGAAGCCCAGCCTTACGGAGGCAAGAGCTCCCTACGCGAAGCTCCTCGGGAATCTCGCTTACCGCTTAACGATAGAGATAGCCGTGGAGGAGACGGGGTTGAACCGGCTGCCCGAGAACGCAAAGGTCGTTGATGTACTCCCAAGGGTCGGTACCTCTACCGTCGCTCTCCTCGAGATGACGAGGACTCACGTGATCGCGGCCGAGCCGCAACCCGAAAACATCTCGGTCATCGAGAGGACGGTCAGGCTGATGGGCCAGCAGTCCCGAGTCACCTTGGTCCGCTATCTACCAGAGGAGCTAAAGCTGCAGGAGAATGTCGATGCCGCCTTCATGGCTGATATACTCCACTGGGTTTTCAACCCGAGGCTAGCCCTCAGCGCCGTGAGAGAGTGCTTGAAGAACGGTGGCTTCCTTGCCATACTGCAGTCCGTTTACTCGTCGGCGGGCCTCGTCACATGCCTCCCCGACTACCTCCTTGGTGCCTACAGGCCACCACCCCAAAGCAGCGAACTACGCGAGCTCCTGGAAGAGTCCGGGTTCAGTGTGAAGAAGTGGCTGGAATCCTCTGGCGTAGTTGTAGCGAGAGCCGAGATCGGGTAGAGCGGCGCCGAAGCCTCAGGCCTTCACAGCCGTATCGGCCACCGGCTCAATTGGATGATCCGCGCAAGCGCTCACGCTGTAGCTCTAGTTAGACGCTCGATCCACCTCCGGAGCCTGTACCCCCTCCCCACACGCATGATGATCCCTCTCCGCTCAAGCTCCGCGGCAAGCTTTCCAGCCGGGGCTCCAGCGGTAAGCAGCTCGAGAGCTCGCAGGTAATCGCTGTGGACAGCGAGGGGTATCGTCGGTATCTCCACCACCTCCCTCATCGCCTCGTGGATGTAGTACACGCGGTCGAAGCCCAGCAGGCAGGCCGCCGCGTAGACGACTGCTGCCTCCGGTTTAAACCCCCCAGTCGCGTTCAAGTAGATGCTCCTCCCCCTGTGCTTCACTGCTAGAGCCGTTATCCGGTCCAGCAGGTTGTATAGGCCCTCTTCGAAGTCCCTACCGAGCTTCTCCACCCTGTAAACCTCAGCTTCCACTCCGTGTGTCGCGGTGAGGTACTCCTTCAGCAGCCTGGCGCAGAGCTCGCACACGCCCGAGTCCGTCGCCAGCAGCTCGACCACACCCACGCGGCCTTCATCGAGGTACCTCCACATGGCGTTCAGCTCCGCGCTCAGCTCGCGAGGTTTTACCTTCAAGATATCGTAGAGCGCCCTAAACTCCGGCTGCCCCGGAACCCCCCTCTCCCCAGCCTCCACGTCATCCTTGGATCCGGGTGTTGCGCGCGCCCACCTCCTAATCCGATCTGCCACGTCCGGGGGTAGCCCGGGGTCCTGCGCAGCGTTCCTGACGATGCTGGTCCCCACAGTCACTATGTGTACCTCATCCACGCAAACCGATCGCAACGGGCGGTAAAAACGCTTACCTCGTGGAGCGAGAGTTTAAAGTGGCCTCATGCTAGTTGAATTAGCTGATAAGAAGGGGGTCTAACGACCGGTAGGGATGAAGAATGCCCAGTTGACTGACCATTCTAGGACCCCTATACCCAACCGGTGGCCGGTCCCCCCAGATGATTGGAGCGAAGTTCTGAGATAATTCGGCTCCATATGGGGCTGGGATTCTCTGAAAAATCTCTCGTCAACCTTTGGAAAGCTCGTTTATGCTCGAGCGTTAAGGGGATAAATTAGTCAGGGCATGGGGCAGTTATAGAGAGGATTCATAAAAGTTAAGCTTAAATACCAAAGGTGATATCTACAACACGATGAGCGCGGAATTCACCTGTCCAGAGTGCGGAAAGAAATTCGACAGAGAGATCTCACTGCGAATGCACATGATCAGGAAGCACAGGACAGCCAAAGTGCCGCCAAAGAAGTGAACCCTAAAGTGGTCTATTAAAAGTATTTTTCTTTTTAATCCTTATCCGGGTGATAAATATTTCGAGGCTATATGTGAGAGAGCTCAGTCAAGGCTGATCATATCACCCGTCTAAGCCGCCTGAGCTCATCATCCGATCAGGCAACCGGCCCTGCCTAATAAAACCTAGCGAGTGTTTCAGTTGTGGATCAGCCTGCTCTCGTTTCCAGCTGAGATTGCTGGAGAAATTGCAACCCTTGTTGGATGTTGAGGTTACCGCGTGCGAGGTGCGCCGCAGTGCGGGCAGTTTGTGAGGTCTTCCGGGTACATTGTTCCGCAGTAGGGGCATTTTACGTTCCTCTTCACCGACCCCGGCTCGGCGACGGAGATCTCAATCGTTCTACTAGTCGCGTCGGCCCTCCCTCTCACCGCGACCACGCCCTTTACCCTGTACTCCACCCTCCTCAAAGCGCTCTTGATGGTGGGAGGGAGTGTAGGGGGGATCGTGAAGCTGAACTTGAATGCGGCTGCGGAACCCGGCTCAAAGTGCAGGGGCCCGGAGAGGGGTATCTTCTGGTTGTGAAGGGTGGTGGATTCCCAAGTCTCTGTCTCAACTTCTCTCTTTAAGCTGGGGTTGTAAACGCGCTTCCTAACCTTGTTGCTCTCCACGCACATGAACTCTATGCGGGTTTCATCGCTGTCGACAACCTCCTCTGAGACCACGCTCAAAGAGCCTTCAACCTCCTCCCCCAGCGCGTACAGGTACTTGCTGAGCGCCAAGTCGATTTTCATCCGGGGCGGCGTCACCTTCTCAGCGATCTTCTTCAGGAAGCTGATATTCTCACCCCTTGCGCGCTAAGAGAAGGCCCCCGATCGAGAGAGCGATGATGAGGGCGGCGAAGTTGAGCAGCAGGTTGCCTGTTACCCGCTCTAGGAGCAGCGCTAACCCCAACCCGACCAGTAGCCCGCCCCAGAACCCGTGGTAGCTGCTACGGTCGTGCACGCCGTAGGCCAGCGTCCACGAGCCGAGGGCGATCAGGGGTATGCTGGCGAGCGTCAAAGCGTGGACGTAACCGATGCTGACGAGCAGGAGCACCACGCCGATCGACGCGGTGGCGACCGCTAGCGCCACGCTACCGTACCTCATGTGTTCACCTACTGGAACCGGTACCCGCAGTAGGGGCAGAAGGCCGCGTCACCGGGAACCTCCCTCCCACAGTTCGGGCACTTCTTGGCCGGGGGTGGGAAGCGGTACCCACAGTAGGGGCAGAACATCGCGTCGGCCGGAGCCTGCCTTCCGCACTGCGGGCAAGCCTTGGTGGGTGGAGGCGCTGGGGGAGCGGCCGGTGGGGCGGCTGCAGCCGGTGCTTGAGCAGCGGGCTGAGGGGGTGGCGCGAGCAGCGGAGGTATCATCACCACGCCGGCGCCGACAGCTGCTCCAGGGGACTTGCCGAGCTCCTGCGCCACCGCCTTGGCGGTATCCATCTGGAGCACGTAGGTTGCAGCACCAGTCTGCTTCAGCCAGAAGAGCCGGTCCCTGTACTCCGGCGTTGTGTCGATGCCCTCAAACTTCAGGTCGATCAGCTCCAAGCCGATGCGGCGCATCTCCTCGAGGAGGAACGCCTTCGCCTTGAACGAGACCTCATCCACCTTAGTGAACACCGTGGCGAGGTCGTATCCCGCTAGGAACTTGATGAGCCGCTCGTTGATGAAGCCCCTGATGAACTCGTTCACCGCCTCGGTGGTGAAGAGGTTCTGCCCCCCAACCACCTCCATGACGAAGACCTTCGGGTCGTCGACCTTGAACCAATAGCTACCCCTGAACATCAGCGGAGCCAGCTCCGTTGTCTGCGTCCTGCCGCCGAACATCCCCCTGAACTGCTTTGTCGAGACGTAGATGACCGTCGCCCTGAAGGGCGTCGTGGGGTAGCCCGCGAGCCTCGAGAGGACGGAGGTCAGCAGCGGCAGGTTCGCCGTCGTGATTGTGTGCCTACCGGGCCCGAACACATCGTAAGCCTTCCCGTCCCGGAAGAAGACTGCCACCTCGTACTCGTGGACAATCAGCTGGGCGCCCCACTCGATGTCAGTCCTCGGGTAGCGCCAGACGATATCGTTCGGCCCCGGGTTCACCCACTCGATGACCTGCGGCATCAGATCTCACCCACCACGCCCCTTATAACCTCCTCGCGCTTGGTCAGTATCTTCTCGAAGGAGAGAAGCTTGCTCCTTAGGTTGCCCAGAGCATCGGGCAGTTTCGAGGGTTCCGCGGCCGCCACAGCCCTGGCAGTTGAAGCCAGCTCCTCAACGGCTTGGACGAGCCTCCAGTCGTACTCCAGCATCCTATCGAGCTCCCTTTCCCGGATCTTCACAGCGTCGAAGAACCCGCTGTACCCGTAGCTCGCCGTCCTCAGCTTCGAGATGACCCTGTCGAAGAGCGCCTGGGTCTGGTTGTAGACCGACATGAGCGCCGGGTCCCCGAACGCTGCCACCGCCAGCATGTTGCTCTTAAAGTCCCGGTAGGCCGGCTCCAACCTCCTGAGCAGGTGCTCCCTGATCAATCGGTCGGCCTCCCTCCTGAGTTCCTTCTCCTTGTAGCCCCGGTAACCCGGTATGTAGGAGGCAATCCTCTCGCTCAACGAGCGCCCTTCCTTAACCCTCCTCAGGACATCACTCATGACTTCTATGTTCAGCAACTTCTAATTAAACATTGTGCACCATCAGGAATACCGAGCGTCTTCAGCAATGCGCCTGAGGCTTAGGAGGTTCCTTACCTCCCCCAATGGCGCGTGAAGGCTACTCGATACTCGACTGGGAAAGCCGAAGAGGGCTACGCAACTTAGCTCAAGCATCGGCTTAAAGCTTGTATGCGGGCGGCATTGCTTGGCATACACAGGGGTGTGCGCTGTAAAGCTTCCAGCCTGGCTGCACGCAGCCTCAGCAGGCTTCAGTTACCGCGTAAATTGAGAGAACGCCCTTCACAGAAGTGCGCGAGAAAGTAGGTGCAACTGCAAGCTACTGACGAGGATTTCTACTTCCGCAAGGTTCCCTTAAGCTCGGCTACATCCCGCTGAAGCTCCGCAAGCACTTTCAGAATCTCGAGCATAGTGTTCTGAACGCCCGCCATAGTCTTCTGTATTTCACCCAGCACCCCGTAAACGTTATCAATCCTCTTATTCATTTCCGCAATCCTCGCGTTTAGCTCCGTTCCGAGAGCATCGATCCTCTTGTTAGTTTCGTCGATCCTTTTGTTCGTCTCTGCAATCCTCGCGTTTAGCTCCGTTCCGAGAGCATCGATCCTCTTGTTAGTTTCGTCGATCCTTTTGTTCGTCTCTGCAATCCTCGCGTTTAGCTCCGTTCCGAGAGCATCGATCCTCTTGTTTGTCTCAAATATCCTCTCTTCTGTCTCACCGATCCTATCGTTCAACCTATCAATTCTCAGGTGTATCTCTGCAACTCTGTGATCGACGAACTCCCTCAGCCTTTCTAGCCCACCGTAAACATCCTTTACCGTAGCGATCAGTATTACGACTAGATCCTCAACCTTCAGCCTCTCACCCCTCTCTAACTTCCTCCAGACAACCTCGACAGCTTTGTCGACTGCGACGGAGAGCAGCTGCTCAGTCACGAGAAAAATGCGTTAAGCAGGTAGAAAAACGTTTTCTTGTGAATACCGCGAAAGTCTCGGCACGCAAAAGACACAGAGGCTTTCGAGGGGCACAGTACGTGCTGTAAGGGCAGGGGCGGCGCAATACTCGACCTTGAAGCTCCAGTCGACCCCCAGGACACATAAATTTTCACCTCCGCAGCAACAGGGGATTCCCAAGCTGGGGAAGGCGGGTCCTCAAGAAGCCTTGCCCCATTATGGCGCCGCCCGTGTGAAGCTCGCGAGATCAGCCTAGCCGCCCCGGAGAATAAAGCTGTTGCCCGGCTAAGGCGCATACGAAGTAAAAGGGTCTAACCGAAAAGCGGAGCCCTGAGGGCGCACGATGGACAATCGGCAAGCTTTCCCGAGAATGAAGAGCTGCGAGCGCAGGAGTTAACGTTTTAGGAGCGCTGCCACGCCAAGTACTCGGTGCCCGCCTCGATTTACGCCTTCACGGTTGATCTTGTGCCGTTGAAGCAGTTCGTCGTGACGGCATGGAGCGGCAGCTTCGCCGTCAGAGTGCTGTACGACGTGCTGAAGAGGAGGGGCGTCGAGTTCAGTAAGAGGGAGAGAAAGCCGTTCGTAGCGGAACCCCCGCTGCTAGAGGGGAGGTACCTGCTCTCGGGCTTTCACACGGGCCTCAACGGGAGGCCGCATCCCCGCTTCGGCTGGAGGGTGGTGGAGGCCGGACAGCAGCTCAAGTTCCGCTACCACTTCCTCGACGAGGTTCTAGCGAAGGTCTTCATCGACTCTCTCGTCAGCGAGCCGGTGATCGACGAGCCGGCCACCCGGCTCGAGCTCGCCAGCGTCTCCTTCGAGCAGGTGGAGGCCCCAAAGCCAAGCCCCCCTCTATCCAGGGTCGTAGCGAAAAGCTTGGAGTTCGCCGCGCCGACCTGCTACCAGTTCTACGGGTACAACGTCCTCTACCCCTCACCCGTAAGAACCCTTGTCAGCGCGCTGAAGAAGTACGCGAGCGTCTCGGGCGTGGACACGAGGCCCGTGGTGGAGCGCGTGCACAAAGCCGTTGAGCTCGCCGGAACGCCGCGGGTCGAGCGAGTGTACGTTGACATCGGCGAAGGAAGAATCGTGCCAGCCTTCATGGGCCGCGCGACAATAGCGCTGAGGGGGGACGAGGATCTACCGGTGCTTCTAGCAGCCCTCAAGCTGGCGGAGCGGTTGGGCGTCGGAGTCTCCACCTCGATCGGCTTCGGCAGAATCAGAGTAGTTGAGGGCCAGCAGGAGGAGAGCGTCAAGGAGGTGGAAGGCCAGGAGGAATAGCACCGAGCCGCCAGCCGGAAACTGGTTGCCGGAGGCGCGGTACTCCAACTTCTTCTAGACAACCTCGACAGCTTTGTCGACTGCGACGGAGAGCAGCTGCCCAGCCACGGTAAAGCGACGCCGACCAGGTAGAAAAACGTTTTCGTGTTAAAACCGCGAAAACCTTAGAAGGAGCCTGATGAGTTCAGCATCAACGACATCAGGGAGCTTAAAATCTACCTGGAGGACCTCATGAAAAAACTGCCGCGGCCTAATCAGACGGATCCTCACACAGAGTGCAACGTTCAGGCTAGTTTGCACAGGGTGAAACTCGATATAGCTCTAAAAGGCCTTGGGGTGAGCTTAGACTGCAGCGTGATCATCTATTAAGCTGCTTAAATCACTCTAGCCCTTCCTCACAGCACTCTGTTTTAAACTGCATGTTTGTTCAACTCTAACTCAAAATGTTTATGCGCATCGAGCAATCAGAACGCTACTCGGATATTCGAAATATTCGTTTACGTAGAACTCTATTCGCTAACACGTGTCAACTATCGAAACTGGTTCTAAGTCTTCAATCATAATTTTAAAAAAACAAAATAAAATTATTTTTTCCTTAACAGTTTAATTGCAATCAAGGTGGCGGTTATCAGCACAGATGCTAGGATGCCTAATGCGAGGAAAGCAGGGGTAGTGTTTTCCCTATATATTGCAGTCACCCTTATCACACCAACCCCTTCTGAAACTATGAAGCTAATCGCGCTATTCTCGGACTCCACAAACCCCGTCCACCTTTGGAACTCATACCTTGCACCTAGTACTCCCAGAAGCCCTGGCATAGGCGCTTCCCTAGGAGCTCTTAACGTCACATTCCTACCCTCCTCGTATAAACCGCTTCCACCAACCTGAACACCTACATTAGACGTTACAATAACCTCATACTTCGGGAGTTCTTCTACAAGGATTAATCTGACAAGCTTGAAAACAGTATTTACTCCATCCGTCGCTTTAACCATCAACTCGTAGTGGCCAGTTTCACTCGGCACTTGCACTTCAAGATTATTACCCCTGTACCTGTGAGCGAGAATACTCCAACTCCCCTCCCCAGAACGTCGGAGTTGCACATTAAACCAGATTTCATCCCCATCCGGGTCACTCCCACGCCACGTGATGGTGTAGTTCCCGCCCGCCTTCAATCTCATTCCATCGAAGGGGTAGACAACAACCACTTCCGGTGGATTCAGCGAAACTTTTCTAGAGAAAAGTACACTCCCCTTCGAATCCACGAGCCTTATCTCTCCCAGATCACTGAACCACTCGACTACAGCCGTTATACCTGTAATGTCGCGATCACTGGGTGCATCATAGGTTTCGAAGGTTATATTGAAGGGGTAGCTTTTCAGCAGCTCACCTTTTCTCGATACCAGCTGGAGCTGGACGTCTCCCACGCCCATCTCCGAAGGGTATGGAATGCTGCTATTGTAGACAACTGAGAAAGGCCTTCCAATTACAGAGCCGTTTTTAGCTATCATTATAGAGATGAGAAGACCGTAGGGGGGATCCAGAGACGCAGATCCTTCATAGACCTGCCACCAAGAGTGGTAAACCCATTGGTATCTGTCCCCGCCACACGCCATAAAATCGAGATCTGATAGATCATAGTAATATACTAGTCCTCCATTAACTTCATCGAAGAAAGCGGCTTCGCCAAGCACATACGGGGTACCCGTGCACGCTTCATTAGACCCGGGTTCCCTTGCTCTACCGTAATACTGGCACGTCCAGCAGTAGTCCTGCTCGTACAATCTCCCGTAATAAATATCTGGGTACTCGAATGTGTGACTTAACTCGTGAGCCACTACAGGCATGCAAAGGTACATTCCATTATCTATAACAGTCTCATGTTTTACAAACATTACGTTTCTCGCAGCATGGTACACCCAACCCAGATAACGGCTACTATAATAATTGTGAGGTACTATAACAACGGCCTTGTGAAGGTTTGCTTCAGCGAGCTCCTCGGATAGCTCCTGGGCGAAAGCATAAAGTCGATCGCCATCATTTTCGACCTGGCGTGAACCTAAGTACCTGACTTCCTTCACCTCAATTGGGAACGCTCCTTCGAGGTACCTCTTAACTCCGCTCGGGAAGTTCATGGTAATCTCGGTTAAATCCGAGTAACTTCCAACCGTAACGTAGCCAAGTCTAAAACCTCGTCTCTCAGTGGCTATGGCCTCAAAAGTGAATACGCGCAGGTTGCTAGAGAAAGGCTTCCGGCGGAACCGCTGATCCCAAACCCAAATCGTCTCATCACCTCTTATCTTTATCCCAGCAACGTATACAAAAACAGACGGTCTCTCAACTTTGGGCTTGGGGAACCAGAACCCCCGTACACCTTCAAACTTTTCTAAAACTATAAATTGATCTACACCCCATACGTCTCCCACTCTAGTGTAAAGCCGGTAGCTGTGGTCAGTCTCTTGGAACCAGTTCATACAGCGAACGTCAAACGGGGGGCTTCCCTCACTTAATGGTAGAATGCACCTTTCATTATCACAAACTCTAGTGTAACTCCACTCCCACTCTGACTTGAGGAATTCCAGGCCAAAGATCATCGTAAAGGCTAAGCGATATTCATCAGGCATACCGATGGAGAGGTACAGCTCGAATGTAACTTGCTTGTTCATCACAACTTTGTCTGAAACTTTAACATACCTACCGCTTCTAGCATCCCAAACGTGGTAGGGGTTTGAGTACTGTGTTATGGGTTTAAGTCTAGTAAAATTTACTTGAGGTGCATGGAAGAAGACTCGAAGGGTAAACTGTGCTTCATTAACCGTGTAGCTTTCGTTAAAGCGCATGAGTTCGAGCGAGAGAGTTAAAGTATGGCTTCTACCCGGATAAGGCTCCGCTATCTCCAATATGTGCTGTGTCTGATTTAGATAGACATTGATCGGTAGTTCTATCGAACCCATTCCCGACGAATTCAATCTAATATAGATAACGTAAATTTCTAAAGGAAAGCCTAAGCTTTCCGGGCGTGCTACAAAACTAAAACTCTCTGACCCTCGGATGACCAGTTTCCCTCTTAACTCGCTGTAAGGACTAACTGGACACATGGCTCTAATAGTCGTGGTAAGATTTTTCTGTTCAATTCGATCAGTTCGACTGAACAAATACTCGGTTAGATCCCACCAAACTTCCCGCGGCTCTACAGCAATGCTCAAAGTACACATGGGTTCAAGCACTTCCACCCTAAACTCGGCCCGCCTTCCTCCTCCATGCGGGTCTCGAGCCTCCACTACGACATTAAAGGTCCCCGAGGCGCTAGGTTTTCCGTTTAAAACGAGTAAGCGATCACTGGAGCCTATGCGGTTCATTGTGTTGAGTGCAGCTTGATAGAGTTGTGGGGGTAGATGCTGCAAAACCCTATTCTTATCACTTACGTAGAAGTTCGTTCCAGGTAAAGCTGTAACACCCCTCCAGCTTATAGAGGATGGATCTTCATAATCGGTGTAAAAAACGAAGAGTACCTCTTCTCCCTTATAGATCTCCCGAGGCCTCAACCGGGATGAAGAATCGACGGTCGAAGGGAGCAGCTGAATCATATATATGTTGAATGTAGGGGGTGAAAGTATAGTAATTGTAACGGTTTTTTCCGCTCTCTTCTCATTCTGATACTTGACCGTAAGAGTGAAAGTATAGGTTCCCGGGCGACTCGGTATACCACTAAGAGTTATGGTATCTTCACCGGTCATCTTAGAGAAGCTTAGACCCGGGACAGGATTCGCCGGACTGCTCTCCCAGCTGACGCGAGTTAAATCGATCTTCTGACCCCCTGTATCTAAAGTAAACTTGACGCTATACGCCTTACCGGCATACCCTAGCGGAGGTGGGTCGGGAATGCATTTGATACTCCAAGCCGCGGCTAGCGACAAAGGGACCACGCTGATTAACGTGAATAGCTGGAAGAGCAGCATTAAGACGATAACTCTTCTCCAGCTGTCAGAGCTTCCACCGAGCGATCTCCTCCGGCGCATTTCATCCACCCAAACTGGAGGGATCTGACCTAAGAACCGGGGAAAATGGATTAAGACTTGGACGCCTTAGCCCATTTTTCCCAGTTTCTAGGTCTAACTCCTACTCACGCTTTATCATATATAAGCATTTCTAAGATACCTGAAAATAATTGATGCAAAATAAAATATCAGATCTATTCACATTTCTTGAAATAAGATCTTCTCCATCGTTAGGGCATATACATGAACGATCTTACTTCATGCAGCAAGCTGGAGACAGTTGATGGCTAGGGCAGCAACTGACAAAACGCTGTAGTTGTGCATAGCTCAAATACCGACCTCCGGAAGATAGTTGCTAGTGAAATACACCTACACGTTCACGCTGGGGGACGCCCCCTATGGAGGAGTCAGGAAGGCTGCGGGCTCTCTGGGTTAACTACGATCAAGTAGTCTTTGAAGAGCTCCTCGAAGGCCTCGGCCGATAATAGGCTCCTCCCTTCCCGCTCCACGGGAGATGTGGCTGGCGAGATCCTCGGGTAGACTGCGACCATGGATGAGATCCGCTCCTCGAAGGTGGGGATGTGCGGGTTCTCGTAGAAGACGCCTAGGGCGAGCCTCTCGTCCTCGAGAGCCAGCCTGAAGGCGTGCTCCAGCTTCTCCCCAGCTTCTATGGGTGCCCTGACAGTGGGGTCCCACCCCCTCTCGTCCAGGTAGTAGGTGATCTTCCTGTAGTAATCGGGCGTGTGGACGTCGTTGAAGGTGGGGCAGGGCTGCAGCACGTCTATGAAGGCAGCACCCTTGTGCCGGATTGCCCGCTTGAGGAGCTCCTTTAGGTGCTTCACGTCAAGGGCGTAGCCTCTGGCGACGAAGGTGTAGCCCGAGGCTAGAGCGAGAGCCACCGGGTTAACAGCGTAGTGGATGTTGGGGTGGACGAGGGCTTTCGTCTTGACGCCGTAGGGCAGGGTGGGTGAAGCCTGACCCTTCGTCAGCCCGTAGACCCTGTTGTCGTGGAGCACCACAGTGATGTCCACGTTCCTCCTCCCCATGGCGACGAAGTGGCCTGCGCCGATGCCGAGGAGGTCCCCATCGCCGCCGTGCACTATGACCGTTAGATCGGGGTTGGCAAGCTTTATACCCAGGGCGAAGGGGATGGCGCGCCCGTGCAGAGTGTGGACCCCCGAGACGTTGACGAAGTGCGGGGTCTTGCCGGAGCACCCTATGCCGGAGACGATGACCGTCGACCGGGGGTCCAGCTCCAGCTCTGCGAGGGCCTGCGTAACGGCCGAGAGGATGCCGTAATTGCCGCAGCCGGGGCACCAGTCGACCCAGATGCTCGTCCTGTACTCCTGCGAGCTACGCACCATAGGTGAGCACCACCTTCTCCTCCCCGCCCACCAGGATCCTCTCGAGCGCGGCCACAAGCTCATCGAGGGTGATCGGTCTACCCGTGTACTTCACCACGGACCTGCTCACCCTGAAGCCAGCCTCCATCATCAGGAGCTTCGAGGCCAGCGCTCCAAAGCTGTGCTCAACCGCGATGACCACCTTAGCTTTGCTCAGGAGCTCCAGCACCTCCATCGAGGGGAAAGGCCACAGGAGCTTGAGGTTCACATACCCTCCCCTAAGTCCCCTCTCCTCGAGAAGCTCCAGAGCTTCGAGGGCTACACCCTTCACGCTACCCCAGCCCACCACGAGGAAGTCGGGGTTTCCCGGCCCATGGTAGGTGAGCTTCCTCTCCCTCGGGAGCTCCCGCCTGATGAGGTCCACCTTCTCGATCCTCTTCCGGTACATCCTCTCCCGGATCTCGGGGTCCTCGGAGATGTGCCCGTACTCATCGTGCTCGTCTCCCGTGTACCACATCACGGCGCTCCCCAGCGGCGCACGCGGCGAAACCAGGGAATCTAGGCTGAACCTCCTGTAGCCCGCCACCCGGTCCCTAACGAAGTTCCCCCTATCGATCCTTAGCGAATCGACGTCGGGGAGCGGGATCAAGGCAACGGAGTTCGCGATGAACTTGTCGAGCAAGTGGATGACGGGCACCTGGTACCTCTCAGCTATGTTGAAGGCTTCCACAGCGTCGTAGAACGCCTCCAAGTGATCCCCGGAGCTTATCACCACCCTCGCGAACTCCCCGTGACCGGCGAAGATCGCGTTGAACAGGTCGCTCTGCGCCCCCCTCGTCGGTTGGCCAGTACTGGGGCCGCCGCGCTGGTAGTAGGTGATCACGATGGGAACCTCGTTCATCCCCGCGTAGGAGATCCCCTCCACCATTAAGTCGAAGCCCGGCCCGCTCGTCGAGGTAGCGCTTCTAGCGCCCGCCAGAGCGGCTCCGATCGCGGACGCCACAGCTGCGATCTCGTCCTCCGTCTGGAGCACGAGGATGGGGCCCACGGGGACTCCTCCGGGCTCAGCGTAGGTTACCCTCTCCAGGGCGAGCGACTCGTCCGCTGCGGGGGTTATCGGGTAGTAGCTCTGGTACCGCAGCCCGCCGGCGACCTTCCCCATGGCTACGGCATCGTTGCCGGAGACGAGCAGGTAACGCCCAGGCTTCAGCCCAGGCCCGTCAAGCTTGACGCTGAGCCCGCTAGACTCCACGATCGAGAGCACCTCCTCGACCACAGCTACGTTGCCCCCGACGAGATCCACCCTACCCTTAAACTGCCTCTTGAAGGCCTCCTCGAGAACCCCCACGCTCAGACCCAGCAGGCCCGAAACCGCGCCAACGATCACCGAGCTCACGTAACGGCTGAGGTAGGCCGGGTTCAGCTTGAGCCTCTCCCCCACCCTGGCCAGAACTTGCCTGTAGGAGATGGGGAGCGGCTTCACGCCGGCACTCTCCTCCAAGTACCTTACCAGCGAGGCCAGGTCGTCACCGACCCCCATGGCTGCGAGCCGCCGCCTGATCCTTTCGCGCGTGTAATCCTCCATGCTGACGACATCGCCCAGCCTCTTACCCCCAGCGTCGGCGTCAAAAACGAGGATACCCCCCTCAGCCAAGTCGAAGGCATGGGTGAAAACACTCTCAGCGTCCATCGCGGCCACCACGTGCACCGGGTAGCCCAGCGACAGCGGCGTACGGTTGGAGCACGCCCGCGCGAGGATGTAGCTGTGCCTCCCAACGATGTTGGAGTAGTACTCCCTGCTCGCCAGCACACCGTAGCCGCTGAGCGCGAGAGCCCTCAAGAGAACCATCATCGCAGTCTCCAGCCCTCCCCCCTGAGGGCCTCCCAGAAGCAGCCTAACCTCCCTCAACTAATCACCCGCGTAAACGTCCTCGTGAACCTCCTCCTCCAGCAGTCGCGGGGAGATCACGTGCCCCCTAGTGACGTGATCCATCACTTCGCTCTCTGTGACAAGGGTGGTTCGGCAGCTCAAGCAGTAGACGAAGCCCCTTTCAGCCAGCACTCTAGAGACCTCGCCGCTGTCAAGGGGCTCGGCGTTGGCGCAGTCCTCAGTCGTCCAATACACCGGTTTCAGCTGCCGGGCGCAGAAGGCGAGGCCCTCCTGAACGGGGGACGCGAGAAGGTGCCGGCAGTTGCAGCAGCCCACTACTCTACCACCTCGAAGGTTATCGCCTCCACGGGGCACAGCTCCGCGCTGCGCTTTACGCAATCCAGCAGCTCCAGGGGGGTGTACCCGACCGAGAGCTCGCCCGTCAGCTCTGCGCCGTACTTGTCCACGACCCTGTTCTTCCCGTTATCATCGCCGAGGACGAAGACCTCCGGGCACTCGGACTGGGCGATCCCGCAGGCCACGCACTTGGCGCGGTCGACTGTGACTTTCACCCGCGGCATAAGAGTAAGGGACAACCGCGACTAAATGCTTTTCCCCTGTCATAACTCGAGGTCCCCGCTCAGGAGGGGTCTCGACCGCCTCAGCGCGAATCTGAAATAAGTTTCCGTAATCTCCACAGCTGCACGCCACTGGCTTTTCCCCTGGAGGCTCGCTCGGGATCGCTGTCCGCTGAATACTTTCGGCGCGCTATCAACGCGCGCGTTAAATGCGGTGTTGAAACTCTATTCCGAGATGTAAATGCCTAAACCAATGACAGGGTATATTTCCAGGCTCAACGTGGCCCTGAGGGAGTGCGCCGAGCTGGCCGGACAGCACGGCTACGTGACGGCGCAAGCGCTCGCCGCCCGGATGGGCGTCACGGAGAGGATGGCTCGGAACTACCTCATGGATCTCCTGGACTTGGGGGCGCTCGAGTACGCGGGGGGCGGCCGGTACGTGCTCACCGGTGCTGCTCGAGCCAAGCTGGAGGAGGGTGAAGTCCTCGGCGGGGAGTACACCGTTGAAGCCGTCGCGTCGGCCCGGGGGTGGGGAGGCGAGCTCTCCGAGTACATGCTGGAGAAGGTGTACCGGCTCAAGGGCGCGCTTAGGGAGTTGGGGAGCAGGGAGGGGGTTAGGCGGAAGCTGCTTCAAGCTGAACCACCGGAGGGCTTCAGCGGCGGCAGGCTGATCCTCTCCTCGAGGGACGTGGAGCCCAGGGAGGTAAGGCGGGTGGCCGGCGAGGCGAGCGGCTACGCCTTGAGGGGCTACGTGTTGGCTGGGCTCGTCCCGATCACGGTCGCCTACATGTGCTCGGTGGCCGCCATCGTCGAGCTGAACGAGGTGGGGCAGGTGGAGGACCTCAAGTTCCTGAGGAGGCCGGACGTCCGCGACTTCAGGGGTGGTGAGCCCTTCGACGAGGGTCTCGTCGAGCTGGCGGTCGAGCACCCGGAGCTGCTGATCGCGGGCCGCAAGGTGGCGGCGAGGCTCCTCTGCGCGAGGCTCAAGCTCGCGAACATGCTGGACGCGGTCGAGAGGGGCGTGGAGCTGGCCGTGAGCAAGGGCACCCTCCTCCCCCACGGCTTCGTGCTGCCGGGGAGCGAGCTCTTCAAGAGGCTGGAGAGGGAGGTCGCCGAGAGGTACGAGAAGCTCGTCGAGAGGGCCCGGGAGAGGGGGGTGACGCTCGCCTCGATCATCGACGAGCCGAGGGACTACAGGTTCTACGAGGCGGTCAGGGGACTGCTGGGGCTCAAGCTGGCCAGGGTGAGCGACGCAGCCTTCCTGAGCTACGTCCTAGACCAGTGGGAGTACACGGCCCCCCTGCGCGTCTCCAGGGAGCGCGGGAGGAGCGTTGAGGACTGGTACGAGTTCTACTGGAAGGTGGGCGAAAGGCTGATCAAGGTCGAGTACGTAACGCGGGGCGACCCGGTGGAAGCCCAGCGGGAGCTCATCGCCTCTCTAGCCCCCAACCTGCAGGTGGGGGGCATGCCCGTCGGCGTCTCGGAAGCCGAGAGCGCGGCGAAGGCCCACCTCAGCTGGATCAGGAGGGCCTTCGAGCAGGCGCTGAACCGGGCCTTCAGGGAGGGTGGGCCGTGAGGGTCGGCTACGTCATATCCAGGAG
>Ga0209080_1000367_pt1 | contig 31231 bp, 32 predicted proteins | sample JNZ110809AmetaG_FD_184123 | JGI IMG/M metagenome (GOLD analysis project Ga0209080, IMG submission 184123) | Hot spring microbial communities from Jinze hot spring, China to study Microbial Dark Matter (Phase II) - JNZ 110809A (SPAdes) (version 3) ...
CCCTTAGTCCTCATATATGGCAGCGTGAAGCCCCACTTATGTAGGGCTGAGCCAAAGGCAACCGTGCCATTCTCAACTTTAACCTGCCAATCCCTCTTATGCTCGGGCGGAGCATACTTCTCAATTAACTGATTTATCCTAAGTATTATCTTCGCGAACCTCTGCTGCATCTCCTGTGGGGTTAATCTTAGCTCTTTAATCAGTCTATCAACTTTGTTTATGAATAGGATTGGTTTAACCCTTTCACGTAGGGCCTGCATTAAAACCGTTTCTGTCTGCGTCATTGGCCCCTCAACAGCATCAACCACGACGAGTGCTCCATCCACCGCCCTTAGGCTCCTTGTTACGGCGCCGCTGAAGTCTATGTGCCCTGGGGTGTCGATCAAGTTTATGAGGTACTCCTCGCCCTTATATGTGTGAACCAAACTTATGTTTGATGGAAAGACTGTCATTTGTCTCTTCTGCTCAAGCTCCCAAGAATCTAGGAAGAGCCTTTGCCCAGCAACCTCCATGCTTATTATGCCGGCAGCAGCCAATAGGCTGTCCGATAGGGTTGTTTTGCCGTGGTCTACGTGGGCGATTATACTAGTATTTCTTATGTGCTTGGGGTCATTCATCAACTTGACTATATCTTCAATCTGCTTATAGCGTCCCATAGCTAACCTTCACCACACTAAGCATGTAAATATGAATTTGGCAGACCAATATATTTTCCGCATACTTTTCATGATTCCCCCCAAGCAAGAGATCACATAATTGTAAAAAACCTTACCTATAACCTTTTTCGTCAGCGAACATCACCCTAAAAGTTTTGAGACTGGCGTGAACCGAAGCTTAGGATTATAAATAGGGCATACATGAAAAGCAGAATTAGACTTTCTCTCCAACCTATCCTCTCGCCAGAAAGAAAATACCATAGTAGAAGATTAGCCATTATTGAGAACATAACTAGGTTTGAGTATGCGGCCATATCAACTCGGAATGGCCCGCCCATTAACGCTACACCCAAAATCAACGTTATATTCACGAAGCCGCTACCGATGATATTGCCTAGTGCCAACTCAATATGTCCCTTTCTTGTCGCATCAATGCTGGTTACAAGTTCAGGTAGACTTGTGCCAAAGGCCACTATTGTTGCGCCAATAATAACTCTTGGAACACCTAGTTCCTCCGCAATGTAGGAGGCTGATTCAACTATAAAGTATGCGCTGCTAACAACTCCAGCAATCCCTACAAGTGCCATTAAGACATATTTTGTGACCTTATCTTTTTGGCCTGAGCCACCTGCTCCCTTCCTGCCTCTTTTAGACCTAATAATTTGAATATTGTAGAATATGAAAATCGTTATTAATGCTGCCCCTACAATATTGCTTGTATAACCAATATAAATTAGGACTAAGGGAATTAGTGACGCTATGAAAAGCCCAAAATATAGTTCTCTCACCTCATCGGTTGTTACGCTACTAAAATGATGCATTCTCTTATGATTTTTCAGGGACAATATCAAGAAGCATGATCCTAGGATCAGGCAAATATTTATGATGTTTGAGCCTAGAACATTTCCTATCGCGACACCAATAGATTCCGGATTTATTGTAGAAAATATTGACACTGAAAGTTCCGGCAGTGATGTGGATAAAGCAATTAGTAGGAAGCCTATTGTTGTCTTTCCAAGCCCTGTTATCTCGGCGACTTTTACGGAGTTATCTATCGTCAGGTCGCTTGATTTGTCTAGGGCTAGCATTCCAAGTAGGAGTATTATGGCGTTGCCGATTAATCCTAGGCTTTCAAAGACTGCCTCCAGCACCCCGCTTGCCCTCTCATATTAAATTAAGCCTATAGAACGCAAAGTAAAATAATAAGGTTTTGCTCAGCTTAGCTCATGATTTTCCATTGTGAAAAAGGATTTTCTGGACTAAAATCAAATTAAGGAAGAATTTCTGCTTTTCGAGCTTAACCTCTCTGACAATCCATATGACTTTATGAGTGGTTAACGCTACGGTTAAATGCTAGATACCTCCCTATCTTTCCGAAGAGTCTCTCCTTCCCTCTTACCCTTTCTCAATTAACTGATGCTGTTTACTGCTGGTTTGAGTCTATACTCTCGTTTTCGGCGCTATTCTTATAATATAATTTCGGTGGCGCAACTATTACTTTTGTGCCAGCTGGTATTGATGATGTTATCCATGCGTTTCCGCCTATGACTGCATCGTCGCCTATGACTGTTTCGCCACCTAGAATTGTTGCACCAGAATATATTACGACGTTGTTTCCGACAGTTGGGTGTCTCTTTCGGCCCTTAACTATTTTGCCCCTCTCATCCCTTGGAAAACTTAACGCTCCGAGTGTTACTCCCTGATATATTTTGACGTTATCGCCTATCTCGGTTGTCTCGCCGATAACAACTCCAGTTCCATGATCTATGAAGAAGTTTCTTCCAATTTTAGCGCCTGGGTGGATGTCTATTCCAGTTATTGAGTGTGCATATTCTGTCATAATCCTTGGTATGATAGGCACGCCTCTAACCCATAGTTCATGAGCTATCCTGTATGTTGCGATGGCTAAGATGCATGGATAGCTTAATATAACTTCATCCGTACTTTTGGCTGCCGGGTCACCATCGTAAGCTGCCTGAACATCGCCGATAAGCATGGCTCTTATCTCCGGGATCCTTTCAAGAACCTCCTTAACAACAGCCTTCGCCCTCTTTCGGCATGTCTCCTCAGAGCCAACTCCAAAGTGTCTCGAAAGATACTTGAGGCTCTTCTCAACCTCGCTGACTAGCCTAGAATACACGGAGCTCAGAATGCTGCCTACAAAGTACCTTACGTCAGCTCTGCCAACTTTAACGTTTCCAAAGTATCCTGGAAACAATATGGTGAGGAGATCCTCTAGTATCTCTATAACTGCCTGCTTTGAAGGGAGCTCCGCATCCCCGGACTGGTTTATCCCGCCATGTTCCTCATAACTCTCAACAATCCTGTCAACGAGCTTTGGGAGGCCTTTTTCAAGCCAGTCATCTTCAACGTAATCTTCTCCACTCAATAACAGGTTGAGCATTTCCTTAGAAGCCCATATACGAGTTGTCTTATCAACTTTCTCGAGGAAATCCATTGCCCCACAACCCTAAGATAACTTTAAATTTTATCGATATGCTGGAGAAAAATTTATCGTTTCTCTATTCGAATAAAGCTGTGCTTAAATAGCGCTCCCCACCATCGGGGAGAATTGTGACTATAGTTTTGCCCTCATTTTCAGTTCTTTTGGCAACCTCTAAGGAGGCGAAGACGTTTGCTCCAGACGATATTCCGACAAGAAGTCCCTCTTTCCTAGCTAGTAGGCGGGCGGTTTCAATGGCATCTTCATCCCTAACTTTAATAACCTCGTCTATAAGATCTAACCTAAGGACGTCTGGTATAAAGCCTGGCCCTATCCCCTGAATCATGTGTTGTCCTGGTTTACCGCCGCTTAAAACTGGAGAATTATATGGTTCGACTGCAATTGCCCTAAACTCTGGCTTAAGCGGCTTTATATATTCAGCAATACCAGTTATTGTCCCACCAGTCCCAACTCCAGCAACAACTATATCCACTTTACCATCAGTATCCCTCCAAATCTCTGGTCCAGTCGTCTCTCTATGTATCCTTGGGTTGGCGGGGTTTCTAAATTGGTTCGGGATAAATGAGTTTGGATATATCGATGCCAGCTCCCTAGCCTTCTTAATGGCGCCCTCCATGCCCTCCTCGGCGGGTGTCAAGACGACGTCGGCTCCATAGGCTCTAATAATCTTGCGTCTCTCAACGCTGACGCTCTCCGGCATAACGACGATGAGCTTATAGCCCTTAACAGCTGCGACCATTGCCAGAGCTATGCCAGTGTTGCCGCTTGTGGGCTCTATGATGACGGTTTTTCTATTAATTAAGCCGAGTCTCTCAGCCTCTTCTATCATGCTCAGCCCAATCCTATCCTTAACGCTCCCAGCGGGGTTAAGAAACTCCAGTTTGGCGAGGAGAGTACACTTTAGACCCTCAGCTATTCTATTCAATTGAACCAGCGGCGTATTACCTATAACCTCGAGAACCGAATTATAGATTCTAGCCATATTAACACCCGACTTCTCTATTGAGGAGACTTATTTTCCGCACTTAAAGATAATCGCCTTGAATAATATGGTGACGGATGCTCAATTAATCATCTTCTCATCTCCTCCCTAGTTCTAAATTTTGGCTTAAATTTTAGGCAGCTGTAGTCTCCGGCTGTGCAGGCTAGGCAGAGCTGGTCTCTTGGTAAACCTATCCCCCTACTTAACCCATCTATATTGTTGTAGCCGACGAATGATGCTCCAATATGTTCGGCCACTCTCCTATTAATCTCCTCGAGGCTGCATGATGTCCCACAAACCCTATAGGCTAGGAGCTCCTCTTGGCTTGGGAAGTCTATCCCCATGTAGCATGGATAGAGTATTGGCGGGAAAGTTAGTAGTAGGGAGACGCTTTTCGCAGACCTGAGCTTGCTTCCAACTATTATCCTTGAACTAGTTCCCCTGACAATACTATCATCGATGAGTATAACCTTCTTTCCCTCAATGACCTCCCTTATGGCGATGATTTTTGAAACTATTGTCTCCCTTTTCTCCGGCTCAATGAAGCTTCTCCAACCACCCTTACGCCTATACCGGTCCTTTAATAGCCCCTCCTCAAAAGGTATCCCAGTCTCCTCAGAGTACCCTAGAGCGGCGGGTCTGGCAGAGTCGGGCACCGGGATTACTACGTCACCCTCAATTGGATACTCCTTAGCTAAGATACGCCCAATATTTTTCCTTGCATTATAAACTATAATGCCTTCAATCTTTGAGCTCGGATGAGCAAAATATGTATACTCGAAGGGGCAGTGCGCATGTCTCTCACATTTAGCAAAATACTCTGTCTTTAAACCATCCCTATTTATTGTCACTATTTCGCCGGGCTCTATATCTCTTATAAGCCTTGCGCCGAGAACTTCTAGGGCACAGCTCTCTGAAGCAACTATGTATGAGGATGTTTCCTCATGCCACCCTAAGCATAGCGGTCTGAAGCCTCTCTCATCCCTCACAGCTATAAGCTCGCCATTAGATGTTACCATGACTAGCGAGAATGAACCATTTAAGCATGGATTCAATTTCTCAAAGGCTTCAACCCAGCTCCCACATCTCTTTATTAGGGCATAGAGGTTTAATCCCAGGAGCTCTGTGTCCGAGGCGCCCTGCGGAGGGTGTAAGCCGATGCTCTTCAAATTCTCCATAAGAGTCTCTCTATCAAGAGTTCCATTATGGGCGATCCTGAAGCCACTGCTATCAAATATTCCTCCTATATCTATTGGCTGCGCATATTCAACTGTGGATTTAGCCGTAGTTGAGTACCGAACGTGGCCTACTCCAAGGCTACCGTTAATCTTTGATATCTCATTATATTCGGCATCGACTGAGTGGGAGACAATTCCAGGCCTCTTAAATGTTTGGTGGTTGGCGACCGCTATTCCCCAGGACTCTTGCCCTCTATGTTGAAGGGCTTCTAAACCAGCAATTAACAATGGGGTTACATTATATCCATCTAGCGAGAAAGCCCCTATTACACCACAATTCTCCCTTAAGAGCATAGTCATATTTACTTCGTGAAGAAAAGTTGTTAGGAAGGCTATTAATCTTTATCGCCGCATCTATGTAAAAAACAGGAAGCTGTGCCCACTAAATCCTTCTATAGTTTGGGTTATCGATTAGTGTTGGTCTTCCACCTCTCTCAACTACAATTTTTGCGAAGCCTGTTCTCATTATAGTTTCATAGTCGTGGCCTGCATCTGACGGATATACTGCTAAGAAGACGAGTTCCGTTTTTCCAGTGTTTACGGCTCTATGGGCGAAGCCTGGTGGAACATAAACTACTGTTCCAGTCTCTATCTCCCCAACATTAAACGCCCCATTCTTATCTTGCATTAATATGAGCCCCTCACCGCTAACCCCAATATAGACCTCACCCGTCGTAACATTACTATGAAAGTGTCCTTTAGTAAAATGGTACTCGTCTCCTATCTTCCCAGGATAAATCACTGTGCATCCAACATTCAACTCGCCTCTTAATTCTCGGCTTATTTCATATACAACATAGATTAGTGGGTTTCTCCCGGAAGATAGAATTTCTTCAACGGCTTTCCTATCAATGAAGTAGTCTCGCATATCGCTTAGGTATCTTTCAATCTTACTTTCATATGGATAGATTCCCCCTGAACCAAGTATCTTTGTGGTATAGGAGCCCCTATCCAGCATGCGGCATCCTTCCTTCAATGTGCCTAATATCGTTAACGTTACTTATTTCTCTAGCTCCTAACTTCTCTACAAGATCTAGTGTACGTAAGTATCCTTTCAGCTTCCTCAAAACTCATCTTACCAATACTTAACAATTTATTCACTATCTCTGAGATTGTCGTTATAGCCTCAACATTGTATCCTAAGGCTTCAAGTTTCTCTCTTCCACCCTGCTCCCTATCTACCACAACCATTATTGTGTCGATGACCCCTCCCTCCTCCTCAATAGGCTTTATACCTTCAACCTTCGACCTGCCGTCTGTCAGCACGTCGTCAAAAAATATGAAGCGTTCACCACGCCTAATCTCCCCACCAACTATTCTGCCAGTCAAGCCATAGGTCTTTGTCTCCTTTCTCACAATTATACATGGCATCCTAAGAATGCTTGCCACACTGGGGAGAATTAATGCGCCCTTGAGCTCTATTGTCGCCAACTTATCTACCGCCCTCCTTTGAATTACCCCGCGTATTTTATCCGCAATTATCTTCACGACCCTCTCGAAATCCATTGGCGATGAGAGTAGCCAAGCCAAATCTATGTAGTATGGGCTCTCAACCCCAGACTTAAGGATAAACCTACCGAACTTGAGTGCACCGGAGTTGACTAGGCTCTCCGCAATAGCCGCCTCATCCATAATTACCCTAATCCTCCACAATCCTGTATTTTAGCTTCTTTCCCTTACCATCTATCACAACCATGTTCTTTTCGCCCATATACGGGTGGGCCACTATGATCATTATCTTGCCATAAAAGTTGTTTAGGTCTGCAGTGGATGGGGATAATATCCCTGAGGGGTGAGAGTGGGCGACACCTATAATTGAGAAGTCTAATGGAAGCATGTGTGGTGGAAAAGATGAGAAGCCATTACCGCGTATGCTTAGGGGCGGAATTAAAACCTCCTCAACCCTAATTACATCCCCTTTAGCTTTACCCCTGAGGAGGAGTATCCCCTCCTTTGGGTGGCACATCTTAGCGTAGCTTAAAATGCTATCCATAACTGTTTTCCTTATTAAGACCTGCATAGGTTACTCCTCACCATAAAACCTAGATTTCTTATAGAATTGACTCTCATATATTCTGCGCACCACTTCAATGGTATCCGCCTCCTCAGGGCCCTTGTCATCACGTATCCTTATGATCCTGGCGAAGCGAAGAGCCATACCAGACTCATACTTAGGGCTTCTCTGGATCTCGTTATAGGCAACCTCAACAACTATCTTTGGCAAGACAATAACTTTATTGTCCTCCTCCTTAATCACTATTTTCTTAAGGCGTCTCGTCATTTCAGATATCTCCTCATCCGTTAACCCCTTGAAGGTTTTGCCAACTATCGTGAAGCCGTCCCCATCCCTGGCTGCTAGGTAATAGTCTGAGAGCCATCCATGCCTACGACCATAACCATACTCTGCGGCAACTATGACTAGGTCTAAGGGTGGAAGAGTCTCTTTAATTTTAAACCAATGCCTCCCCCTCACCCCAGGCATGTATGGACTATCTAACCTCTTCGCCATGAGCCCCTCGTGCCCCTCCTCAACGGCGGCTTTAAGGAAGGCCTCAGCCTCACTTAGACTACTGGTTATCATCTGCTTTGTTAATGGTATGCTGCCAGCGATATCCCTAAGTATTTCTCTGCGCTCAACATACTGCTTTCCAATCATGCTCTCCCCATTGAGGTATAGGACATCAAATAAGTATAATTCTACTGGTATGCTCTCTGCAATTTTGTCTATTTCATGAACCCTCTTAAATCTGCGCATTAAGTGTTGGAAAGGCATGGGCTTTGAGTCCTCGCCGACAGCTATAACCTCGCCCTCTAGAATTGCCTCCCTCGCCCTCAATTCATCCCTGATGAGACCAACAATTTCTGGAAGACTTCTAGTCACATCCGTTAGCCTTCGGCTGAATATCCTGATCTCCCCATTAGACATATGTATCTGGACCCTGGCTCCATCCAGCTTATATTCTAGAGCAGTTTTGCCACCATGCTCCTCAAAAACCTCTTTTAGGCTGGCGGCCATTTGCGCGAGCATCGGCTTAATCGGCCTAAAAATCTTAAACCCTAAATTTATCACGCCGCTCTTGCCATACTTCTTGCATAAATATGCTACCTCGCTTATGTCTCCAGTAACCATGGAAGCTAGTTGGACGTCTCTCAATGGTATTGAGAATGCTTCGGCGACAGCGTTCTCCATAAGCCCCTCCTGGAAACCTGTTCTCATCTCACCTATAATTATCTTGGTGAGATACTTTGCCTCTGATGGTGTGGCCCTGCTGAATAGCGCCTCTAACAACCTTTCCTTCTTCTCTCTAGAGCCCTCGCCCCTTGCCTCACTTATCCCCTCAAATATTTTCCTTACCTCGAGTATGGTTAATGGACTTTCAAGTAATGTGGCCTGCTTATTGGCCGCCCTCCTCCTCTCAAAAACCGCCTGTACCGCTGCACCCACATCTCCAGTAGCCCTGAAGGCTTGGTGGAATGCTGACCAATGGGATCCGGCTAAGCGGCTTATAACCCTACTCAACGTCGTCCAGCTGACGTTTAATGTTCTGGTGTCATATTTTGGGAAAGCCCTGCCAAGCATCATTGAGACGGCTGGCTCAATCTCCTCCTCACTTAAACCCTTCAAGAAATCTGAGACGAGGGAGACCATCAAGTTGCGTCTAGTTGTCTTCTCAAGCTTTTCACAGAGCTCTACAAGAGATTTAAACTTCATAGTAAATTTCACATGTTTTACCCGTTTCCTTGGTAGGCAGAGCTATTTAAGGCTGAGGCTATGACCAAATTTTATTTATCTCTTCCTGTATCTCCTTCTTTCTCCTTTCATACTCTTCGATACCTATCTCGCCAACCTTATACCTCACTTGAAGAGTCTCAATTTCCTCCTTAAGCTCCCTCTCTCTTTCCCTCTTATCCCTTATAAGTGACTCGAGGAAGGCTATTGTTTCCTCAACATCAAGTTTAACAGCATTAAGCAGATCGCCCGAGATCTTTCCATCATTAACCATGCCCTTTATGGCCTCGTAAGTTACCTTCAAATCATCTGCCATACTCTTTATCTCGCTTGGAGTCTTATCGCCCAACAATTTCTCAAGGCGATCTAGGCAAACCTTAATGTTCCTAGCCATTAACTCTAATTCCCTCTGTTCGCTCTTAAGCTTCTCAGACCTCTGCGAGAAGGTGTTAAGATCCACCTCACCAATTTTGTAGCGCACTGAGAGCTCCTCAATACTTAACGCCACCTCATTCAGGCGTTTATTGACATCCTCAAGCTTCCTCCTAAACTCCTCAAGCTTACGAACCCTCGTGTTTAGGAGATCGTTCAGCTTACCGCTATACTCATTATAAAGCTTTAAAAAGATTTTTTCTGAGACCTCGCCGGATTGGAGGAGCTTAAAGAGGGCGATTTTCCTCAAATATAGTGTTGAGATGCTCGACATCATGTTTGCCACTTCTCCCTCAAGCCCAATTGGTGGTGCTGTGGGCTGTGTTGGCGGTGGAACAAGGGGTGGAGCTGGTGGGGGAACCTCCTTAGGCTGTGGTCTTTCTAAGCGAGGTTGCTGCATCGATGGTAGTGGTGAGCCACATTGAATGCAATATTTCATTGCCGGAACCATTTTACCGCACTTAGGACATTTAATGCGTACTTCGCTAGAACCCGAAGACATAAGGATATTCTCCTTTAACCTCATTTTCCTAATCCCCAGCGGGGCAAATATACTTAGCGCCTAAATAATTATAAGTGTTGATAATATGGAGAAGATTACATATTTCTTATCGCCGAACCCTAATAATGTATCTCCACTATGTCCCCATCCTCTAAAATATGTGTTGACCCAACGCGCTCACCAGGATATTTTGCGCTTGGTCCCCATATGCGGGCATACTTAAAGTTTTTATATATTTCAGAGTGCAGCTCCCTCGCAACTTCTATCACACTTGTCCCACTTTTAACGACAAGAGGTTTCGTCGACGGTTCCCTTGACGACGGCTCCTTCGTGTAAACCCTTATAATTCCTAAAACCCTAAATATATTTTCGCCGATTTTCTTGAGGCCTTCTCCACTAGTACATGAGACCGCTAGGAGAGGGATTTTAAACCTCATTACCTCGCCCTCTAATAAAGCCATTTTCTCTTTCGCGCCCGGAAGATCGAGTTTATTGGCGACGACTATTGTCGGCTTATAGACGCTGTGTGAGAATATTGCATCCTCGATGTTATCAAGTGTTACCTTGCCGCTTATCTTTAAAACAGCTGATGTAATCCTATAGCTTTCAAGTAGGTTCTTAACATCCTCATAGGTGCAGTCGGCAAGTGTGCCGCCGCCCACAATCTGTATGCCTACGCCATGAGCCCTTCTAATTATCTCAACCTCGCCCTCAGGCCTTCTGATCAGTATTCCAGCCTTATCCAATTCAGACTGAACCATATAAAACTGCCCAACCGGGTCCTCTGATAGATCAACCATTATCATTAAGCCGTCGGAGTTGCGCGCTAGGCTGAGTATCTGCAGCCCATTCATTCTCCCCTCAGATGCTCCCTCAACTATCGCCGGAGCCTCAACAAGCTGAAATTGTATATCTTCATACTGGAGCATTCCGGGGACTGGTCTCTGTGTTGTGAAGGGGAGTGGGCTTACTTCTGGCTTAGCGTTGGTGACGGCGGCTAACAAGCTACTCTTACCCACGTTTGGCGGGCCTAAAATGACTATCTGCCCAGCCCCCTCCTTTGGTATTGCGAAGCCAGCTCCGCTACCCTTCCTCCTAGCCTTAGACCTCTCGAGTTCGCGTTCGAGTTCAGCTATCCTACGCCTAATATTCGCAACTAGCTTGCTGGTCCCCTTATGCTTTGGGACTAATGAGAGGAATTCTCGCATCAGCCTTATTTTCTCTTCTGGGGAGCGAGCTGCTACAACCTCAGCCCACTTGGCTCTGGCCTCAGCTGGTAAATTTGTAACCATCCTCTCCTCATAAAAGAGATGCTTATGAGCGCTCTATATTTTTAGCGCTTAACATGGCATGGTAATGATTAAATACATGTCTCTTTTAAGGATAATCTTCGGAGAGGGGTTTGGATAAAACATATGTGAAGGTTATTTTTCAGCCGGACTTAAAGAACCCTGTTGTGGTGGCTAGTTTCCCCGGGGTTGGTGGGGTCGGGGTTACTGCCACGAGACTTCTAGTAGACTTTTTAGATGCGAAATTGTTTGCGGAGCTCTACTCTCCGCTCCTCCCAGACTACACTCCTGTTAACCCTGACGGTTTATGCAGCCTACTAAAATACGACTTCTATGCTTCCATCGAGAGGAATATAGTGGTGCTTATAGGTGAGGAGCAACCGCCGCCAGACGACATCCCAGCATACTATGATTTATGTGGTGAGATCTTAGACTTTATGGAGAACATTAATTGTGCAATTATATTTACAGTGGATGGAATCCCAACACTATATCCCCAAAGGACGGTTTACGTTGCAGGGACATCAAAGAGAATTATATTGGAGTGTGTTGATATGGGGGCCAAAGTATACGCAGATGGAAGAATAATTGGTCTGCCCGGCCTTCTCCTAGGGCTGGCTAAGCTCCGCGGCATTGAGGGAGCATGCATCCTTACCCCGGTAACAGACCTTATTTCAGATAAAGCTGCCGCCTTCAACGCATATAATTTCTTAAGGAAGATCCTCGGCCTTGGCCTTGAAAAAACTATATGGGGTTAGCCCCCCTCCTAATCTCTTCGATCTTCTCTCTCACTATCTTATTTGCGAGGGCTGGGTCGGCTTTACCCCTTGTTAACCTCATGAGCTGCCCTATGAGGTAGTGTACGGCTTTTTCATCGACTAATGCGTCTTTAACAGCCTTGGGGTTCTCAGCAAAGACTTTGTCCACTAGGGCCCTCAAAGCTCCCTCATCAGAGATTTTTATTAACCCCTCCTCCTCAACTATTCTCCTCGGATCCTTCCCAGATACAATCATTATCGGGAGAATTTTCTTCGCTATTTTTCCGCTTATAACCCCCTCATCGATTAAGCGTATCATATCCACGAGCAGTTGTGGTGTCAGTTTTGACTCATGTAGTTCAAGGTTATTCTCATATAAATAGCGGAGAACATCACTCATCATCCAATTGCTTATCTCCTTAGGCTTATTATACAATTTGACACATTCCTCGAAGAAATCTGCCATCTGCTTTGAGCTGACGAGTACTTCAGCATCATATTTAGGAAGACCGTATGTGCTCATAAAGCGTTTAACCCTCTCATCCGGGAGCTCCGGCATCCTAGACCTAATCTCCTCAACCATCTCCTTAATTATAACTACTGGGACAAGGTCTGGCTCAGGAAAGTATCTGTAATCCTGCTCCTCCTCCTTAACCCTAAGGGATATCGTTATTCTACGCATCTCATCCCAATGCCTAGTCTCCCGCTTAACGGTAACACCCTTCTCAATTAAACCCCTCTGCCTAACAATCTCAAAGTTAAGCGCCCTCTCAACCTCCTTAAATGAAGTTATATTTTTCACCTCAACCCTTGTTCCACCAGCCAGCGAGATATTTGCATCGCAGCGCATTGAGCCCTCAAGGCTGCCATCAAATATTCCGAGGTGCTCAAGAATACTCCTTAGCTTCTGGAGGAAGAGCCTAGCCTCCCTTGGGGAGCTCATATCCGGCTCTGTGACTATTTCGAGAAGGGCTATACCGGACCTATTATAGTCCACTAATGTATAGGGCGACTTATCTATTGGACCAATATGGATGAGACGTCCAGGATCCTCTTCTAAATGAACTCTACTTATACGAATCTTTTTTGTCTGCCCTTGGTTCTCAATATATAAATAGCCATTAACGGCTAATGGAACCCCGCCAGCCTTATCATACTGGGTTATCTGGAAATTCTTTGGGAGATCTGGATAAAAATAATTCTTTCTGAAGAAGATCATTCTCTCCGATATCTTGCAGTTTAATGCGAGGGCCGCCATAATGGCATATTCAATAGCCTTCTCGTTTAGAACCGGTAAGGCTCCAGGCAATCCCAAACAGACTGGGCAGACCAATGTGTTTGGCTCCTTACCCCTATAATCAGCTGAGCAGCTACAGAAGAGCTTGGTCTTAAGACTAGTTAGCTGCACGTGAACCTCAAGACCTATCTTAATGCTCTCCTCAATAGTTTGCATGACAACCATCTTTAGATTAATGGGTCTGAGAGATAAGAAAACTAAAAGTGTCATATAAAGGTAGTTCTAACGGACACATAGGGCTCCATGTGGGGCAAAGAAGATATCTATAGTGGATTCTATAGTGGATAACAGAGTGAAAAATATAGTTGTGCTAAGGCTGAATTTAGCTATATGGCAAGTGAATGTTATGTGGATGAAATCTGAGGATTCGCGGAAAATTGCTTGGGCCCTCACTCTAGAGATATTGCTCGCTGGGGCTTATGTTTCCTTAACGAGGGGTCTCTTCATAATATATCTTACATCAATTGGATATAGTGTGGATAGCATATCTTTTGTAACTCTTTCATCCGCTCTCTCATCAATAATTTTTGGCATTCTCATCTATAAACGCCCTAACTTCATAATTAGAAGAATAAAGGCTAAGCTGATAACCTTCCACGCCCTTGAGAGACTCACGTGGATGATAATCCCCCTAACACAAAATCTTTTTACAATCCTATCTTTATATTCTATTCAACTAGTCTCCTCTTTCCTCATAAACACTTTTATATCATACATAATTTATGGTTCGCTTACAGAGGATTTAATAAGGGATGTTACCGCTAAAAGGTCTGCTGCCAATGGTGTATCAAGCATAATGGGCTTCTTAGCGGGGACAGCCCTCCTCGCCTTTCTTCCGCCAGAAAGTAAATTTAAATATATTTTCATAATGGGCTCTCTAATAGGCTTGGTTTCAACACTAATTGTTGCCACACTAAACGTTTCGCATTTAGAGGGAAAGATGTTTCCTGAAGCTGTTGAAGAACCTGAGAGAATATTCTCGTCTTCCATCTTCTCAATAGTCTTCTTCTCCAGCGGCAACATATTGGGGATTGTTTGGGCGCCCTATGTAATAAGATATTTAGGTGGAGCCGACTACATAGCTTCACTCATGAGCCTTGCTGGGACAATGTCAAACTCTGTTGCCTCCCTATTTTGGAGAAGGAGATCCTTTAAATCTCTTCATTTTGGCTTAATAGCAAATGCCCTTGGACCAATATTAATACTTGTCACACCGTGGCCGGTGGCCCACGTAGGCATAAATATCTACACATCCTTCACCTATACTGGAGCAAGTTTTATCACAGCCTTCCTTTTTGCGAGATACAATAGGTGGTTTGGCGCAATCAAATCCGGAATACTCCTCGTACTATTCAATAGCTGCGCACAGCTAGTGGCCTCTATCACTGGTTTGCTCATAAAAGAGAACTTTATTATACTATTTCTAGCAGCCCTATCAGCTAAGCTTGCGGCTTCTCTCTTAGCATCGCTCACAATTCCCGAAACAGCCCTAATCCCAGAGAACCTTGCTAGAACATATTCGCAAATACTATATAACAGTAGTTTGATGGGGTATCAGATGGGAGTTGAGCTCTCAAAAGAGACAATAATGATGGCGCTTAGATTCCTGGCATTATTGTTAACTGTGATAATATTATATATGATATATTATATTTTATGGATACTTATAAATTTGGGATGAAAATCGTCTTTAGAGGGAGAGCATTTGAACCAAGAGAACCTCTTTAAAGTAATTGGAGAAGTACTTGCACAAATAGCCTTAGAGGTAACTCTCCTTCTACCAAAAATACTCATCACATTAGTGGTCTTTATCATAGCATTTTTAATAATTAGGATGTTAAACGCCTTCTTAGGAAAACTGCTTAAGATTGCGAAGGTAGATGATGCATTCGTCCGCTTTTCGGGCTTTTCCCTTCCCTTCTCCCTAGAAAAATTCATAGTGTTCCTCGCTAACATAGGCATATTTTTAATCGCCTTTTATGCAATAATAAACCTTTTTCTCGAGCCGCGCTACATTCAGCTAATTAACGATGGAATATACTATGGCGCGCGGATAATCAGTATAATAATTATAACGCTAGTTATCTTCGCAGTTTTTAATGCAGTGACTATTAGGACTAAGGTTGACCCACGTATTAGAACCTATCCGTTGGTGATAATAATGCTTCTGGTTACCGCAATGTTAATTGATATAACTGCGCTCAGTAGTGAGATAAAGGGTGCTCTTGCAGCTGGATTGTCAATTGGTGTTGGTGTGGCAATAGGTGCCTTCGCACTATGGTTCTTCTTCCATGAATATTTAGATGCATATTTTAAGACTGGGGGAAGGGTGAGTGAGGGCGCACACAAGTAACTGGCATTTTTCTTTAACCTAGATCTTTCTAGAATATATGCCCTGAAAGCATGTTTGATGGCTTTACACGACAATTGTCTGCTTCAAGTCATATTTTATGCTCAGGAGTGGTTCAAGGTAAAACTTCACTTCCCAGTTCTTTAGTTCAACACATATGAGCTTACACTTGTTATTCCTGCACTCAAATTTTCCGGTAAGGTTGACTCTATAAAGTGGTTTACTGCAGAGGGGGCATTTAAGCTTTAGATTGGAAGTGCCCCTCCCTCTAAAATAAAGGCTTATCTTACCCCTATTCTCCTCAACCCAATCCTTAAACATACCAAGAAGAAGGCTTGGGGAAACTGCCTTATTAAGAGACATATCATTTAAATAATCCTTAGGATAATATTCTGTTAAGTTACGATCATAAACGTGAGAAAAATTAATTATTGTCTGTATTCATGTATTAATCTTGGTGGATGTTATGAAGGCTTTCATAGAAATATACGTGGCTGCTGGCAGTCTAGACATGGTGCTTGAGGCTGTTAAGAGGGTTGAGGGGGTTAAGGAGGCTTATCCAGTTACAGGGCACTGTGATATCATAGCTGTTGTCGAAGTGCCGGATTTAAAGGCTCTAGCCAACCTAGTAACAAAGTGTATACATACGATAAAGGGTGTTGAATCTACAGAGACTTTAATATGTGTCGAATAGCACTGAAAAATTCATATGATATCACTTCATCTTCCTCTAAAGAACTTACTAAGGATCATAATGATGCAATTCTCTACCATGCTATTAATATTTTGTATAGTGTCGTCTCCCAACCTCGCAAAATTCTCCTCAACAATTTCTATAAGGGTTCTTGATAGATCCTCTGGCAGGTAACTAAGGTATCTCGTGATCTCAGCCCTAATATCATTCCCAAATTTCTCATCGGCGAGAAGAGGAGCAGCGCACCCTAAAACCTTCAGCAGAGATACTAAGTGAAGCGCTTCAAGAAGACTATTCCCACTCGAAAGTCTCCATGAAAAAGTCTCTTCCTCATTGTCTTTTAATAAAAATCTTACGTACTCAACCTGGTCACTAATGTATCCACGGCTATATAGGAGGCGCGTGACTTCATAGTCTTTAACAGCAATTGAAACTAGATAAAGTATGTTTTTGGCGTACTCTAGGGGGAGGTTAAACTCCTCTATTGCGCGGATTAAGGGTACTGGAAGAGCTAGCAAATAATATTCTAAGCTTCCATGCAGTACCGTGTGCCCGACCTCATGGCGTATCCCCCCAACCTTAACAACCTCTGGAAGAACCCTAAGCCTATCAATAAATAAGGTAATCCTTGGAATACCTCTCCAAGCGTCATGCATAGCAAAGAAATTCTCCTCGAGATATGGCGTTGCTGAGACACCTAAGCTGGCATACTCTTTCATGGTGAAGAGTTCTGCCAGAGAGAAGCTCTCAAAGATGTAAAGGTCAATTAATGAGACCTCATGAGGCATGAGTCTAGCATAACATTCCTCTATGATGTTAATTATTTGAGACAATTCTTCATCAGAAATCCTGCCATATTTAGAGATAATAATTCGAACCAAATTGACCCACAATTCTATAAATGACTCCCCAGAAATTAAGGTTATTGAATAATTTACTATAAGCGAGGTTACTGCTGTAAAAGTGATGGCGATAACCTTGACATGGCCATTAATGTCCATCTAGCTCTCCTTTACCTGCCTAAAAGTTTGGCTATAATTAGTGTTGCTAAGCTGCTCAGCGGAACCATTATATTATCATCGGTTAAATTTATTGATAGCGAAAGCGGGTGATCGTTTAATTCTCTTTTAAGTGACTTCAGTGCTGGCCAGATTATGGCTAACGCTGCCAATGAAAGGATATATGAACCCGTAAGAATTGTAGAAAAGCCCAGTCTAATATGCTGCTAAGTGCGGCATCATTCTCTTTAAACCACGGTATAACATAAAGAAACCAGTAGTAATTAGGAGGAAACCTATATGACATATTATGCTCACTAAAATGTTTATAGCTCCCAAACCAACTAAAACAAGACCCACACTGATTTCAGCTGCCACTATGCTCTTTCTTCTTAGATTTCTGTACAAATGAATTGGGTAAACTAACACTCCGGTGAGAAAGAGTATGAAGTAAACGTAGAAAAGTATCTGATGGAAATTGGGTTGAAACATGGGATTAAAGTTAAGTGGATAGAAGGGCTTCATTTCGGGATATAATGGCGAGTCAAAGAATATGTGGGAAGCCCAGCCTACAATACCCAGCTAAGATGAATGATTTAGGCGGATCCTTTTTGTCTACTAGGGATAGGTCCGCCAAGTACGGCGTTACCCGTTCTCTAACCAAATATAAGATGAATCCTATTAGGGCGCCTGCAGGTATCGATGCAATAAATGTGTGAAGTAAATCATGTGGAGGATAATTTAGTCTTGCGACAATGGTTATCAGGGGCTCAAAATCTGTAATAATACTCGACGAGATTAAAGTTGGCCAGTTAAGTCTCCTGTGCAATAAATATCCTATTAAGAGGGATGTTCTAAGGTGGTAGTTGTTAAGCGGCATAAAAATTCCTCCAGATTTTCTTCCCTTATGTCCCCTTAATCTTTACTCCCATTACAATCTTTCGCCCTAAACTTTTAATCCTTTAAGTTCTTAAATAAGACTCTTAGAAATCCGTAAACCCTGACCATAAGCATTACATCTGCATGCCTCATTATGTTATCTAAAATTTTAAGAAGGTACAGAAGTTGTGAACGCTATATTTGGTCATTTTGTACAGTGGCTTTTAATTATTATGATCGATGCCGATATTAATATTAGGCTATAGATTAAGAGGATTAGCAATGGTTTATCTGATAATGAAGATAATGTGTTGATCCATTCGTTCATAACCTTGATGCCCTCATAGGCCGTTATATTCAAATCAGCTACACGCCATATAGTGTTCCCAATTATATCTCGAGTAAGAGACGCTGTAACGGCCTTAAGCCCAAAAAGATAGGACGATCCTAGAACGCCCAAGATGCCTAGTATTAAGATCACAAAGCCAAACACTTGATGTAACCTAGACACCGCAAACACCATAAGGTAGTCTATCTTTTCAGATAATAATTTTTTGTCTTAATGAAGGCTACTTAATCGGCATTTATTGTTGCAGCAGAGAAGTATAAGAAAGATTTTGGAAGGGGGTCTGGCTAAAATCAGATGGCTCCTTAAGGCATAGATTATATTAGGTTATTATTCTAAAATGTATCTTAGAGAGCTAGCCTTGTAAGCGACAAGATATAGATAGGGGCGGCCTTAATAGCCCAAACAATGCTGGTTGAAGCCTGGCTTTTCTGGAGCTTGCCTTTATCATGGAGTTGCCGTTGTTTTTAATGGTATTATGAAAATGGTTGACGCAACTACTATTGCGCCGCCGACTAGGAACGGTAGGTTAATGTCTATGCCAGCCAGAAACCCGCCTACAACTGGACCGATTATCATGCCAATAGACCCGAAAAGAGACGTCATATTAACGTCCTTTGCTCTCTGATCATCCCTTGAGTAAACCTGTAGTAGGGTTTGTTGGGCGGGCGTAGAAATAGAGGCGCCGATTATGTCATGTAAATACCAGATCACCGCAGCTGGGATCAAGCTTGGGGTTAAAGCGGCTAAAATGTGAGGTAACCCGGTAAGTATGTTGCCGACCATAAACAATTTCTTATAGTTGATGTTCTCTCTCGCATAGAGCTTGCTTGCCATAAGTATGGGCACGCCAAAGGTGAAGTTGTGCACGGCTAAAATAATGGAAAGCGCCTGGGGGTCTAACATGAACTTCTTTGCAAAGAAGAGTATGAAAATGAAAAATGTATGGCATATTGCGAAGCCAAACTGGCTTAACAGGTTGAAAATGCATAGAATTTTCAGATGCTTGTTTATGTCAAACTTATATGCTTCCCACAAGCTTTTTCTGTTAACCTTTGGTCTGACAGGCTCCCGCGTGAGTTGAAAAAGCAATAGAGCCCCTAACAACATTAAGCCTAAAGAGATGAAAGATCCTTGAAAACCCAAGTGGAGCAGCAAAAAGCTGGCTGCCATGAATCCAATGCCGCTGAGGGTTAATTCTAAACCTTGAATTCTTGCAATAATCTTGGCATAGCCAGATTTAACATGTTCGTAGATCAACGTTGAATGTATGGTCATTCTTGTATGAACCCCAATGTTGTCTGCAATTCTAGTTGCAGTTAATTCCCAAACGCCTCTTAAAAATGAGGTGAAGAACGCGGATATCGAGTTTAAAATTAAGGCTGCCGAGTAAACAATTTTTCTTCGCCACACGTCACATTGCACACCAATGAAAATCATCACAAAAAAGGCGACAAGCCCGGAAACTGAAAACATAACCCCCATTATTGGAAGAGAAATTTGAAGATAATCAATATATAAAGTGAAGAGCATCCCAGACATTCCGCTACATAAACCGATAACAGCTGAAACCAACGCTATAACCGTGATATCCCTGTTAAGTTTATTCATGGTTTCTTCTCAATAGGAAAGCAAGGATGTAAATATGCTTTTTCATACATTGCCTTTTAAGAATCGATAAGAAGGAGAGTATTAGGACATGTAATAGTAGTGTTCTGGACTTATTTGCAATAGACTTTTGATTGTTACCCAAATTTTATGTTTCAGGAGGAGCATCGTCTCTCATGAAAATAGCTTTTAAGTAATGATTAGTCTCTTTTTTAGGGATGGCGTTATGAATCTCTTATCCATAATTTTGGCAGTTATTGTGGCGGGGGCATTATTGGTGTAGTTGTTCGTATATAATATTTACAATAGGTTTAGGACGTTGAGGAATGCCGCCGAGGCGACGCTTGCACAGATGAGGGTTGCCTTAAGGAAGAGACTTGATATGATGGCACAGCTCGTCAAAGAGAACTACCTACTACTTCATAAGGGAGGGGAAACCGTATTCTTAAACCCGCATAAAAACATAGATACTAGAATACATTAAAAAAGTTTTAAAAGTTTAATTGAATAGGATAAGGATAAACCTGGTTGTGATATTTTTCAGAGTCACTTTGGTTATATTGCTGACGGGGCATGTTAGGCATAGATTGCTACATTAAAAGGAGAGGTGGAGGCTATTAGTACCTTTGTTTTTGGAAGCCAAGAATGGAGAATGTGCATGTAAAGCATTTGTTTGCAATTCTGCAAATTGCGGAAAAGCTTTTTCAAGTGGAGAGCTTTGGAAAGCATTCAGATGTGTTTATGACAACTCGTGGGAATGGGTAGAAGCTCATCCCAACAATCAAGTACCAACAAACTTTTGCTGCTCTGATGATGATTGCACCGCATATAATGTGACACCAATATTTACAGGATTTACAGGTGTAAACAATCATGTACTAGTGATGATGACTGTCAACCTGGTTATTACTGTTATTGTGGGGTTTGCAGTTCTACTTTTACTTCAGCTGGCTGTGAAGTTGGTAAATGCTGCAATAGAGGTTATGGTGGGACTGGTAGAGGAAGTTGCGTGAATGCTGGGACAATTTATTCAAATTATCTTTGCGACCCACCAGAATGGAAAAGCAGCGAGCCCAATCAAAAAACCAAGCAACAATACTATCTTTGATTTAATTTTCAATTTCTTCTCTCATTTCTTCCAGAGATAAATCTTCCTGGCAAATTCAGGAAGAATATGGTGCGGCCTTATAACTTGGTAAATTTCCGCATGCGCCAAGTAAGGCTCTACATTGGGATGTTGAGCCCCCTCTTCCAAATCTTTTTCCAAACCATCAACACAACTGAATAAACAGAAAATGTTGCCATATCCAATTACAACATTCCCATATTCACCACTCTTTAAAACATTCACTATATTGTCAGGAAGCGATGTTGCACCTTCCCAACCACATGCTGTTTTTCCTTTATCTCCTATGTAATGAGCCAACTCAAAAGCAGGATAAGTGTAAGGTACTCCAAAAGCTTTAAACAAGAGTGGGAAAGCATACCTTTCACCTTCAAATTCAGGCTCAGGAAATTCTCCAAACTCATGCAAATACCTTCCATAAGCATATATAACTCTAATCAAATCCCATTTGTCCTAAGTCCTGTTTAAAAACTCGTCAATTGTTCCTGGCTGGCAAAAAGGCCATTTTCCGCTGAATTGCTTAACAGTATTTCTTAAGCCGTGTATTGCCCTGTCTTGAAGAAACATTTGAAAGCGTCCTCTCACTTCATCATATCCAAAGTAAGGATTTATTATTGGATTTTTGTAAACTTCTAATACTTCTTTATACCTTCTGCCCAAATCTTGAACGAAAAGCTTAGTCCCGTTTATTCCATAAACATATTTGTTGGTTTCTTTGTCGTAAGCTATGGCTGGCAAAGTTGCCAAATAAATCAAAGCAACGCTTCTGTTTGTTTTGTCTGAAATGTAATCTTTAAGCAAGTTAGAATCATGATAAGGAAATATTACACCAACTCCATCTCTTTCTAGCTTTGCTGGCAAAGAATCCATGTAATCGTGAAAAGACAAGATCACTTCCCAAACTTCCTTATCGTAAGGCTTCAGGTTTTGTGGCAAATGTATTTCTTGAGTACTTGGCTTGATCCACTCAGCGTTTTGGGCCGCGTGGACTATCAAAAATATCTTTTATTGTTATCGACTCAAAATCAACTATTATAGGATTAATTTGGCGAGCATTTCCAAACAAAAACAAAGCTCATAACCCATTTTAAGCAGATTCTTCAGCCTTTTCAACGCAGAGGATTATCGCTCTCCACTTCAAGTCGCAAACAGAAGCCATCTTATACACTTCCTCCTTATTTGGCGCATACTCAGGCCTCTTCATGCTTTGTGGGAAGCATCAAGATCAAGCTCCTCAACTCTAAACTTGTTAGCCTTCAAAAAGCTCTGCAGAGCCTTCATAGCGCTCAAAGCCGTACTCTTTTTTACCCTCATCACTCCACTTATCGCAGAAAGCCTGAACCATCTCAACAATTTCATCCTTAGGCAACTTTATGAAATCATCTGGGGAAAGATTCGCAAACTGAACAAACCAGGCTAAAAGCTTAAAGTAAGCCTTCATTGTTGAGAGAGTCCTTACGTTGCAAGCTCCTTAACCAATGTTGAACGGCTAACATACTCAGAATTCTTCCATTCTTTATCTAGCTTAAGTATCTCCTCAAAGAGGATTCGCCAAATGAAGTCTTGTATTTAAATGTTACCCACCTTAGGGGGTTGGTGTGCTGGCCGTAACCCGCCTTCTGTTTTAGGCGGCATTCAGCTAAACGGGCTACCCGCGCCTCACACAGCACTCATAGGCGCCTACTTGCCCTTTCACCCCGCGGGACGGCCGTTTCACCGTCTCCACCAAACCTACTCAGCGACTTAGCACGCCGCATCGTCACAGGCTTGGTGGACGTTCCGTTTCTGTTCCGGAGCCGGGGCTCTCGCCCCGCGCCTTGCGGCGCCGCGGCCCTGTATGGTGGGCGGAGTTTCCTCAGGCCTAATGGGCCCGAGAGCCGCCCGCCAGCTCACCAACCCCCAATAACGCATAATTTTTCATTTATAGATAAGTGTTTTGGCTAGTATGTGGCTAGAGTGTATCTCGTTTCCCCTCGAATGAATCTGCTTAGTGAGCTTGTTGAGCCGCATGACGGGCATTTTGGCTGTGTTCCGCGGAATGTTCTTCTACAGTTACTGCAGTAGGTCAGTGTTGTATCAAAAGTGTAGAGGGGTATTTTGTATTTGCCAACTATTTTCTTTGCTATTGATAGTAGTTCATCTGGACTGCTATCGCCTATGGGTATCTTAACGAGGCTGCTCCTCGATAAATGCTGATATATTTTCTCATGTATGCTGAGGCGTTTTTCAATAGGGATTTCGGTACTGTTTAATGCAATGTTCAAGTCGCTGTAGTATGGTTTGTCTCTGCTCCCGCTGATGCGTACCCCGGACAATCCATAGCGCTCTATATCTAATGTGGCCATTCTCCTGGACGTCTCAATGCTCGGTGTATGGGATAATGCGCAACGCATCTCTTTAACAATAGAGTGCTCTCCAATAATCTTCAACGAGTATGAGAGGACATCTTCAATGAACGTTAAAGGCTCGCTCCCTTCATAAATTGCGCTATTCATGACGGATTGAGCAACCTCGTTAAGCCCGACAAAACTCACAAGGAATAATAAGTTATCAAACCTGCAGTATGGATCCCTTCTACCGCCATATGAGAGGAGTGGGAGGAGCCCCTCATTAACCCGGTGCTTTATAGTCAAATATTTTATTTCTAGAGCACGGAGAGCCTTCTCCATGAAGTCATACAGGTTTTCTAAGAAAGCCTTTCTATTGCCTTTGGCTTCATAGAGGGCCCTTGGCAAATTAATCGTGACGCTGCCAGCGCATCCAACCCTAATTATATCCAGTTCCCAATCTCTCCTCCAATCGTCTACGAACATATGTCCGGATGCAAGGTGGGATGATCTCTCAACCTCCTCGGAGAATATGTTTGCAAAGTATGGAAGGCCATTTACAGCGAGTTTATGCGCCTCGTAAAGTATGTCCTCCAGCTCTCCGGAGTTCAATGCTGTTCTCTCAACCCTAATTATTAGGCTTGGGTTGAAGATGGGTCTTGTTACACATATTTCGTTAAAAGTCTCAAGCATTAAGAGAGCCAGAGTGCGGCTCTCTTCTATGAAATCCTCATATGTTCCCACAGTTTTACCTCCTGGAACAATAGACCCACTGTGAACCAGGAACTCTGGAATTTCTAGGCTGATACCAAAGGAAACTCCTGTGGAAACAGTCAAATTAGTTGAGATAATGAAGTTTTTGAGGGTATTTTTAACCTCCTCTCTGGGTAAACCCTTGATGAAGGGTGCCAGAAATATGTTAAAGAAGTCTATGCCTTGCTCCTGTGATATCTCCGTGGAGGAAATTTTTAAGACGTTTAATATGAGGTTTAGTGCTCCGTTGAAGCTCTCTGGCGGATGGATTATGGCATAGTCGGACGTTTGCTCCTTAAAGATTAAACCATTCTTGAAGAAGAACCTTGCGTCGTGCATGAAGCTACTCAGCTTTAGAATCCAGTAGCCAAGATCATCAAGGTTAAGTGAACCGGAGAGGTGTGAGTCAGCCACATCCCTTGGAAGAATATTTAGAAGGACATATTCCTCGATGACACGTTTCCCGGCAGCAGCTATTATTGCCTCAACGTTCAGGGATGCTGCACCCATGGACTTTATCAATTGCGTGACATCATATACTGGCAAGCCTAAGCGCGTCAACTTATGCCTATATTCCTCCAACCCTCGTTCAATCAATATTGCATTTACAAACTCCCTTATCAGCGGCGCAGTCAAATATTTTGTGTCCAGCTTCGATATCCTCTCCTCTGTTTCACGAGCTATTTTTTGCGCCAAGTCTAGTGGAACATTAGCTTCTCTAACAAGAGAATCCACAATCTTGTTCCTATCAAAATATTCTATTGCTAGGCGGGATGTTCTCACAAGCATCCTCTTTTTGGATGTGCTCTCCTCAAGGCGCATGACAAAATCTATAACTGATTTTCCTAGATCCGTCAACTTATACTTCTTTGTTTCAGGATCGGGCTCTATTAAATCCATGTTTAAGAGGACTTTAAGGTGATATGCGAACCTGCCAGCATCTTTACTTGGGCTCATTTTCAAATTATTCATTATCTCCGTGTAGGAGAGGGAGCCCCTATCAAGCAGTAACCTAAGTATACCTAGCCTTATGCTGGAGGAGACTGCCTTAAGCACTCTTTCACTAAGCTTCTTTCTCGAGGGCAAAATCTACACAACCCAACAGTCAAAATATATTCCAAAACACAAAATTTAAAATTTAAATGTGATGAAAAAGGCGGTAAATGGGAATTAAGTCTCTCTTCTCAGACTTTTAAAGCCTTTATTAGAGTAATGGTTTCAAAAAATAGCCTCCGTCTACACGTAATCTCAACCTTAAAGTCCCTTTCCTCAAGCAATTTAATTGTCTTCTCTATGTCTGAAAGGGATGATTGAACCATTAGAAGTCTCCCCCCACAATCTAAATACCTCGGGAGATCCATCAGAAACCTGTCTATAACACGTCTCCCATCAGCCCCGCCAGCCCACGCATACTCAATCCAAGTTTTAGGCTCCTCCTCGCTGGGGAGATACGGTGGGTTAAAGAGAATCAGAGTGAATCGAAGACCAGTCCTAAGCGGGTCAAAAAGATTCCCACAAATGAAGTCAATTTTATTACGAACGCTGTTCCTCTTAGCGTTCTCCTTAGCGCACTTAACTGCCTGCGGATTTATGTCAACCGCCACTACAAATGAGGCCTTAAGTGCGGATAAGACTGATAGTATGCCGCAGCCAGTCCCCATATCTAAAACAATATCACCCTCACAAACATCTAAGTTATCAGCCAGAAGAAAGGTATCCTCAGCAGGCTCATAAACACCATCGAAAACATAAAACCTCAAACCACCATAAACAACCTCCTTCAAACCATTAACCAAAGTAACCCCCAATAAAATTTTATTTTACCCCCTAATGTTAATAAAGTATGCTGAAGAGAGTCTCTGATGAGGAGAGCGGGTATTACTGAGTTAATGATGAAGGTTTCGCGCGGGGCTGTGGGCTAGCTTGGTCTAGGCTGCGGGCCTCGGGCGCCCGCGACCCAGGTTCAAATCCTGGCAGCCCCACCAGTCTCACAGGTTCGAATTCCCCCATATCCTCTCCTTTTAAATTCTCGGCCCCAGTTTCTTAGGGGTAATGTGAGGCAGCGCTCCGCCTTCTAAAACCACTTGGCGAGTCTCTCAAGCGCAGGATGAAGTAATGAAGACGGAAGATGCACATCAGGATCTCGTAGCGGACATGATAAAGTAATATTGCTTGATGGCGTCTGTCTCCCTGCTCAAGTATTTTCCAAATAATTATTATGGGCATGTAGAGGAGAGTGGTTATTTATTTGGATGGAAATAAGGAATTGTTTGCGGGTGTTGGGATGGCGGAGGCGGTGAAGAGAACTATTTAGAGGAGCTTTCTGCGCTCAAGGAGTTGCTCAAGCGTATAGAGACTTTATTGGAGGAGCACTTAATAGGTATTGAGGAACCCCTCGCTGATGAGGTTGGGGCTATCGAGGAGTATGAGGGAGAGAAGAAAAGTGGAGAAGTAGAGCTGATGAGGCTGGGAGAATGCTTTATAATATAGAGTGGCTGCTGAAGGAGGATGCCATGTAACGTAAAAACATATATTTACTCTAACAATGTTAAAAACCATTTATACGTGAGGTCTAGATGTACAATAGAGTTGTTATTGTAAGTGGTGTTAGGACAGCAATAGGGAATTTTGGTGGGTCCCTAAAGGATATACCGGCAGTTAAGCTTGGAAGCATAGTTATCAAGGAGGCTCTTAAAAGAGCTGGCTTAAGACCTATGGCTGATGAGAAGGTAAGAAAGTATACTCCTAACCCCTTTAAGGGTCTTGGGATGACAGCCCTCGAGAAACAATACTATAATTATGATGATTCCCTCATTGGCGTGCATGTAGATGAGGTTATCATGGGGAACGTCCTCCAAGCCGGTCTTGGTCAAAACCCAGCGCGTCAGGCGTCGATATATGCTGGTGTGCCGAAGGAGACACCCGCCTATACAGTCAATAAGGTTTGTGCCTCTGGGCTGAAGGCGATAGTTCTTGGGGCCCAAGAGATAGCTCTTGGCGAGGCTGATGTCGTCGTAGCTGGGGGGATGGAGAACATGAGCCAAGTGCCTTATGGGTTGCCGAAGGCCCGCTGGGGGTATAGGATGAATATCGATGTTAAAGCTGATATGTTTGACTTGATGGTCCTAGATGGCCTCTGGGAGATATTTTATGGATACCATATGGGATTCACGGCTGAAAATATAGCTGAGAAGTATGGTATCTCTAGAAGGGAGCAGGATGAAATAAGTGTGTTAAGCCACCAGAGGGCCGTTAAGGCTATTAGAGAAGGGATATTTAAAGAGGAGGTAGTTCCAGTCGTTATCCCGCCGGCTAAGAAGGATGAGCCGCCCCGCATATTTGACACTGATGAACGCCCGAGGGAGACAAACATAGAGCTAATGGCGCAGCTGCCACCAGTCTTCAAGAAGGATGGAACCGTAACTGCTGGGAATGCGAGCGGCATTAACGATGCTGCAGCTGCCCTAGTCCTAATGAGTGAGAGGAAAGCCGAGGAGCTCGGCATAAAACCCTTAGCATATATTAAATGCTACGCCTCAGCTGGCGTTGACCCGGCATACATGGGGCTTGGACCAGTCCCGGCTGTTAGGATGGTTTTAGATAAGGCCGGGTTAACGATAGATGACATAGATGTCGTGGAGCTCAATGAGGCATTTGCAGCCCAGTTCATAGCGTGCATGAGGGAGCTTAACCTAGACCTGAATAAAACTAACCTCCACGGTAGTGGTATATCGCTTGGGCACCCAATAGGCTGCACAGGTGCTAGGCTAGTGGTCACAATAATATATGAGATGAAGAGGAGAAATCTTAGGAGAGGTCTTGTGTCCCTTTGCGTTGGTGGCGGCCAGGGGATGGCAATGCTCCTAGAGAGACCTTAGTTGGTGTGTCAGAAAAAAGGTTATAGAGAAGAGTTAAAGAGCGGAGGTCTATTAAGGGTATCATTTAATACGCTCGGCTTCTTAAGCTACAGGACTATGTAAAAGGAATCAATCTATATGATCATCTATGCTAATCCGAATACGGTTAGATAACATGTTAGCGAGAATCAGACCTACGAGTATGGAGCGAGCATATTGATCTAAAACCTTGCGTCAGCAACCACTAAGAATCCCAAAAGGTCAAGCATCATAGCTATTAATACAGATGAAATCCTGGAGATAAAAAGAAAAATGATAGTTGTTTTATGGCATCCATGGAGCCTTTTGTAATTTCCTTTCGGCCAGCTCTGTTGGCCAGAGTACATAAGGTTTTCTTCCAAGCCACTGCGCTATTACGCCATTAATGTACCCTGGGGCCCAGTATATAGCTCCATGATCAGATGGATCTATTTTTGTCTTTCCACGAACGCCGATTATTTCTGTCTCTTCATAGGCTTTTTGAACTGCTTTCCAGTCTAAGGATCCGGCTCTTTCAATAGCTGCTGTTATGAAGTATATAAGGTCATATCCAGCTGGTCCCTCTAATCCACATGCCCTGTAGCCGTATTTCTTGTAGAATTTATTAAAGAACGGTACTGTTTTCTCGGTTATTGATGTGTTCCAGCTCCATGTCCCGAAGCATAAGTAGTCCGAAAGTTCTCCAAGTAATTCAGTTATCTCCCACATTGCGAAGGTGGCCATTATTCCGAGGTAAGGCATGGGGAGGCGGTTTTCATAGATTTGTCTAGCAAGCGTTACCTCTGCTCCACTAAAAACAAAGATGATAACAGCATCTGGCTTAAGCTCCTTCACCCTTAATATAACTTCACTGAAGTCTTTAGCGCCGACTGGCACGGTGATTCTCTCAAGACACGTTACTCCCCTCTCGCGGGCAAATACTTCCAAGTAATCACCAGTTCTTATGGCGGCCGTAAGAGCTTCCTGAATATAAACAAAGTTCTTAGCCTTAACAACATCTATTAAAAACGGCAGCGCTAATTTTGCAATATCATCATAATATGGGTGTATTGTGAAGAAGTTCCCGAATTTCTTAGGGTTCTGTTTATATACTAAAACTGGACCTGATGAAATTGGCGAGATGTATGGTATTCCTACACTTGCCACGCTAATAATAAGTAGACTCTATGCAAGGGGGGAATTGAGTTAAGAGTGTTGTTTATGATCAGCAACACATTTATGGGGTTATGCTATAGGATTTTAATCATTTAATACTACAACGTTGCTGGCGTCATGGAGGACGGTTGGCGGTGTTCAGCTTCTTTAAACGTTTGGATAGAAGGTTTAAGGTTCTTTTAGCATCCATAGGTGTATTATCATGGTCATCCGGCCTTTCATCGCAGTATAATCAGCTCTACGCAACATTTCTGGGCGCTGATCCAATAAATCTAGGCTCGCTTGAGAGTTTGGGCGGCGCAGCCAGCGCCTTCTTCTCGGTTCCAGCTGGCTGGTTTATAGATAGGTTTGGCGCTAAAAAGATGCTTATTTTTGGGATATCTCTGATAACCGTTACTGCAGTCATATATAGTTGCGCTCTAAACTGGTTGATGCTTATCCCAGCAATAGTTCTCGCTAGAGTGGGCATGTGGCTCATAATGCCCCTAGCCGACATGATTATAGTTGAAGTGACAGATTATGGAAAAAGAAGTTTTGCGATAAGCATTTCACGCGTCATATGGACCATATCCAGCCTATTTTCCCCATTCATAGCGGCAATAATGATCTCTTATTCTGGTGGGATGAGCGCCGAAGGCATAAGACCACTCTATTTCGTGCAGATACCAGCATCCCTACTAGCGATACTACTGGTTCTAGCTAAGCTTGAACACCAGCCCACCCAGAAACTCCCATCACAACAGCTGCGAAAGCTCGATTTAATCCAGAGCTATAAGCAACTCATAGAGAGCGAAAAACTGCTTAAGCATTGGATGGTTGCTATAGCGGCAATGAATTTTTGGGCTATATCACTTCCATATATTCCGTTATGGATGGTTAAAGTTAAGGGGGCCGACCAAAACATCCTTGGTCTCATCGGAACCCTCAGCATACTATCGTCACTCCTAATAATGATGCCGATAGGTAAATTATCTGATACCATTGGGTGTAAGAAGGTATTCCTGCTCTTTCGATCCCTAATTTATGCTGGCACGCTATTACTAACCTGGGCGCCAAACCATATAATCCTAATTATAGCGGGAATCTTAGGATTAACTGCGTTAATGGGGGCGCCCGGGATGGGTGGGATAGGTGGCGCAAGCTCCATACCCTTAATAACAATGTTCTTTGAGAGCTTCTCTCCGGAGAAGAGGGGGAGGGCTCAGGGGCTCGTTGGCCTACTTAACCTTATCAGCTCCATGGCAGCTCTGCTCGGAGGTATCCTCTGGAATATGGGTTACATGGAAGTAGTGCTTCTTCTACCCCTCTTGACAGATATCTTAATTCTGGTCCCAACCATCGTGCGTTTACCAGAAAAACCAAGTGATGGACAGAGTTCCCAACATTAAACATGGCCTCTTATTCTCAATAAAATGGGCTTAGGGGCCCAGAAAACGGTTTTCATAAATATATAGCTCCTACAACTAAAACACTCATTAATACCATAAGAAACAATTGTGACGCAAATAGTTTTAAAGAAGATCCTACTAAATCGTTTTTCAACCAATGAATTGTCCATCCAACAGCCTTAAACTTAAATCCAGGTGTAAGGTTAAATAATGCTGATGCAGAGAATATGTGAAGCGGGCCGGTAGTTCAGCCTGGTATGAACGCCTGATTTGCAATCAGGAGGTCGCGGGTTCAAATCCCGCCCGGTCCACCAATCTTTTGGGTCCACATTTCCTCGCTTTTAAGTTCTGCAGACTCTTCTT
>Ga0209080_1000375_pt1 | contig 30722 bp, 26 predicted proteins | sample JNZ110809AmetaG_FD_184123 | JGI IMG/M metagenome (GOLD analysis project Ga0209080, IMG submission 184123) | Hot spring microbial communities from Jinze hot spring, China to study Microbial Dark Matter (Phase II) - JNZ 110809A (SPAdes) (version 3) ...
AAACTAATATATTATTAAGTAATGAAGAAAAGGCTCACGAGCTAGGGCGTGTATGTGAGGACCCTCATACGAAGGAGCAAGCCTAACGCAACTGTTTCGAGTTTCATATAGGTTTATAAGGGTTGATATCATTTTATTATTGGAGACATTGTTGCTTCGACCGAAGGAGGTTTGTGGGAAGCTCGGTATCAGCTACACTACTCTGAGAGAGTACGTTAAGAGAGGTTGGATTAAACCAGTTGTTCTCGAGAGCGGTAAGTGGAGGTTCAGAGAGGAAGACGTTGAGAAGCTGATGGGTATCGTTAAACCGAAGACCGTTATCCTCTACGCTCGTACCTCCTCTCATACACAGAAGGACGATCTCGAGAGACAAGTGAAGGTCCTCGAGGAGTGGGCTAAACAGAACAACGTAGAGAAGTACGAGGTCGTCACGGACATTGGTAGTGGTCTTAACGAGGATAGAAAAGGATTCAAGAAAATACTGAAGCTCGCCACCGAGAGGAAGATATCCAAGATCGTAGTAGCGTACCCAGATAGACTCACCAGATTCGGATTCAAAACGCTGTTAGATCTTCTCAGAGCGTTCGGTGTAGAAGTGATCGCGTTAAACCACGAGGATAAAGACCCGAAGGAGGAGCTCGTGGAGGACTTGATCACCATAGTGTCTCACTTCGCTGGAAAACTCTACGGTATGAGGAGCCATAAGTATAGAAAGGTGGTTGAGGGTGCAAGAAAGCTCGTTGAAGACCCGTGAATTAGTTAGAATGTACAGTATTCCAGTAAGAGACTTGAGAGTTAGAGAGCTGATAACGTGGTACACTAAAACGCTCCAGAGAGCAGTTGACACGATATGGGAGAACATTATATGGGAGTACAGGTTCCCAGAGCTATCCAGGAGAGGAAGGAGAGTTAGCGTTGAACTAGGGTACAGGGTCAAGGCTCCAAGAGTACCTGCTGATAGGAAGTTCGAGAAGATGCTTAGAGATGCATTGCTCGCTGAGCATCCATATGCTAAGCACTGGGTTGATGCTGTTATCAGAACAGCGTACTCTGTTATCGAGTCTTGGAGGAAGAGGTACCTGAAGGGAGAAGCCAGGAAGGTTAAACCGAGGATTAAGAGGAGGTTCGCTAGATGCAAGATAACGCTCATGAAGGTCGACTACGAGAGGAAAGTGTTGAAGATAACTCTGAAGTCTGGTGAGTACCTCGAGGTTTCGTGGAGAGGAATGTGGTTCGGCAGGAGAGTTGAGGGCTGGAGAATTGGAGAAGTGATCCTCAAGGACGGTAGAGTGCTTATTCCGTTCAAGAAGACCGAGGTCTACAGTGTTGAGAGAGTTGTTGCGTGGGATTCGAACGAGCTATCTCTCGACGGCTACTCCCCAGGTGTGGGGTTCATTAAGGTTGACTTGAGGTATCTGCAGAGCTTGAAGATTGTTTACGAGAAGAAGAAAGCTACTACTCAATCCATTGGTAAGAGGAAGCTGTTCGAGAAGTATGCTAAGCGAGAGAGAAACAGAGAAAAGGACTTCATAAACAAGCTCGTTAAGCAGGTAACCACCATGTTCCCCAACGCTGTCCACATTGTTGAAGACCTCGAGAAGGAAGACTTGGTTGCCAGGGGGAGAACCAGCAAGAATAGGAGGAAGAGGAACGCTAGAACACCTTGGGAAACAATACACAGGAAGCTCTCGGAGAAAGCACTAGTCGTTAAGGTTTCTCCACACAACACCTCTCGAACCTGCCCACGATGCGGGTGCGTGGTAAAGACCCGAGTGGGCAGGGTATTCAAATGCCCGAGGTGTGGTCTTGAAATGGACAGACAGAAGCTGGCGTCCATAAACATCTACCTCAAGTACACCAAGATGTGGGGGTTTCCCCACAGCAATGAACCCGATGAAATCTATGAGGGCGAGCTGTGGGTCGGGGTTACCCTGAACGGGTGGAGACCAATGATAAGACCTCCAATGAAAGGAGGCCTGAGGTCAATGAAGCCAAGGGTTGATATCAAACCACATCAACCAACATGAAACCCAAACCCCTCTAGCATCTTGCTGTAGACGAGTGGGTTGGTACAGCACTCACGCGCTAGCAATAAAAACACTGACCTCCTCATTTTAAAGACAAGACTTTTAGCTGTAACTGATTCTCATGTACGAATGTGAAGGTGAAAATTAAACTCGATTGTCATCAATTGTCAAAGTATTTTTGCTTGATTAATAATCATTTACTAAGTTTTCTTACCTACTTCAACAACTTCTTTACACTTAAGTTGTTTAATAAATTCTTCTAGCTCATTCAGAGGTATCTTTATGGTATAGAGGTATCTTTTCGTCCTAGCTTTAACCTTAGCTATTCCTTCTTTCTCTTTCTTCACGATCCTGCACACCTCAGCTCTGGCAGATAATTCTATAAACTTGTTTTTATCGTATATCTCGACAGGCATTTCACCCACCACTCTCATGGAGTCTCGTCTTTTATGATAGAGCGTAAGTTTATAAGTTTTTAGTAATCTAGTCAAGCATGTCCCTCTAGAAGTCGCTACTTGCTTTCTAGTCCTAAGAGACGGTAGATATTCAGCCGTAGATGTCGTCCTAGGAGATTCTGAGTCGTCTCTTCTCGAGCCATAACGTTTTTAACCTGTAGTGTGTGTTGTTAGGTTAGGTAGTGCTTGATGAGTGCTGAAAGAGATTTTAGGAAGAGTTTAAGAGAAGAACTGTTGAGGGACGGGGTTAACCCATACCCCCACATACTCAGTTTAGGCTACGTGCCTGTTAAAGACATAGTCGGTAGTCCTAAGTTAGGAGAGGTAGTAGCTACTGCCGGCAGAGTAGCCGGACTCAGAAGACATGGCAAGCTAGTGTTTGCAGACTTGATAGATGATGGCTACAGAATACAGCTCTCAATAAACTCTGGTAACGTAGGTAGTGAGAAGTTCGAGTGGTTCATGAAATATGTTAACTTAGGCGACTTCATAAACGTGAGGGGGGAACTCTTCTATACTCAGAAAGGAGAATTAACTATCAACGTTAAGGAGTATCAGCTGATAGTGAAGGCTCTGAGGTCGCCCCCGGTTAAGTGGGGCCACAAGATATTAGACCCTGAGGTCAGGTATAGGAAGCGGTACCTGGACTTAATGATGACTCCTCAAGTGAGAAAGATCTTTGAGGTTCGCTTCAACACCATAGCTGAGATAAGGAAGTTCATGTGGGGCAAAGGCTTCATAGAAGTTGAGACTCCAATACTTCAGCCAGTTTATGGTGGTGCAGCAGCAAAACCCTTCACAACCAAGATCCAGGCACTCGATGAATACTGGTACCTAAGAATATCTCTCGAGCTGTACTTAAAGAGGTTCCTAGTAGGAGGTTTTAATAAGGTTTTCGAGATAGGCAAGAACTTCAGGAATGAAGATATAGACGTACAACACAACCCGGAGTTTACTATGATGGAGGCGTATCAGGCTTACGCAGACTACGAAGATATCATGAGACTCACAGAAGAACTGATAAGCACTGTTGCTGAGAAGGTCTTAGGAACTACCAAAGTAAGCTACCCCATCGGAGAATCCAGGGTCGAGATAGATTTGAGACCCCCATACAAGAGAGTCAGGATGATTGAGGGCTTAAGAGAGTTTGCTGGGGTTGATGTTGAGGCGTTAAGTGATGACGACTTAAGAGACCTTTTGAGGACACACAGTCTCTCACTGCCCGGTGGTTACGACAGAGGCAGAGCCATAGCGAAGCTATTTGATAGATTAGTAGGGGCTCAACACTTAATACAACCCACATTCGTGATTGACTTCCCAGCATCTTCATCACCTCTAGCCAAGCCACACAGACTGAACCCCGAATACGCTGAAAGGTTCGAGCTGTATGTTGCGGGCATGGAGCTGGCTAACGCCTTCACGGAACTGAATGACCCAGTACTTCAAGAAACTTACTTTAGGCAAGAAGAAGAGAGAAGGAAATTAGGTGATGCTGAGGCCCACCCATATGACTGGGACTTCATAGAAGCTCTCGAGTATGGAATGCCTCCAGCAGGTGGCTTAGGACTAGGAATAGATAGACTAGTGATGATATTTACTGGACAGACCTCAATTAAGGAGGTAATACCCTTCCCTATGATGACTCGTTCCAGCACTTAATTAACGTGTTCTTTAATAGTCGTATGAAATATTTTGTTGGTGTAATGGTGTGAAGCTGGTTTGCTGGAAGTGTGGGTTTCAGACAGAGTATAAGCCTGGACTATACACGTGTGAGAGTTGCGGCGAGCCACTCTTAGTAGATAGTGATTTTCGCGAGTCCCTAAGAAGAGAAAACACGCTAATTCCTAGGGAATTAAGGGTCGTGACCTTAGGTGAGGGAAAAACACCACTGATAAAATCTAGGGAGGGTGTCTACCTAAAGCTAGACTACCTAAACCCCTCAGGCTCTTTCAAGGATAGGGGGGCTGCCACGGCAGTCTCGGAAGCTCTGAACAGGGGTTGTAGGCTAGTTATTGAAGATTCTTCAGGTAATGCAGGAATTTCTTACTCAGCGTACGCTGGACGTGCTGGCATAAAAGCCAGAATTTACGTGCCTTACGACGCACCTTCAGGCAAGAAAAACTTGCTCAAAGCTCTGGGAGCTGAGGTAATAGAAGCCCCCACGAGAGATGAGGCTGCCAGACTCGCCGTAAGTGACTTGGAGGGGTGCTATGTAGGACACAGAATAAACCCTTACTTCCTGGAAGGGATGAAGGATCTAGCACTAGAGTTAGTTAAGGAGCTAGGTGAGGTAGACTACGTTGTAAGTCCACTAGCTAGTGGCACTCTCATTATAGGCTTGTGGAAAGGCTATAGAGAATTAGTTGAGGCAGGTATAGCTAAGCGCGTCCCCAAGCTAGTAGCTGTTCAGGCATGCGGTTACGAATCACTCGCTAGGTATTACAAACCTTACCTCAACGTCTGCAGGTCTAAAGCTCAACTACCTGATGGGATAAGACTAACAGAAGCGCCAAGACTGCGTCACGTGGCTGAGATACTTAAAGAGACGGGAGGCTTATACGCAGTAGTAGACGACGACCTGGTATTACCCTACCTAAGAGAACTGTGGAAGGAGGGGGTAGTAGCTGAGCCTACGAGTGCTTACGGGTACGCAGGAGCCAGAGAACTCATGAAAGACGGGAGTATTTCTGGAAAGGTCGTAATCATATTAACAGGTAATGGCATTAAACACATCTCCGGAGGTATGACTCTATGAACGTAGACGTTGCGAAACTTGTTAGCGGGGCTCTCAAGAAAGATAAAGCGTCAGTAAGTAAGTTAATAACTTTAGTTGAGACAGACCCTCTAAACTCGATCTCAGTTATTACGCGAATCCCGTATCAGCCTAAGACCGCACACATAATAGGGTTCACAGGGTCTGCCGGCGTAGGCAAATCTACGCTAATAAACGCAGTAGCTACCCTACTAGCTCGCGAGGGTAGTTCGGTAGCCGTCATAGCCGTAGACCCTAGATCGCCTATTACTGGAGGGGCCATAATGGGAGACAGAGTCAGGATGAAGGACGTGCCTAAAGAAGTTTATGTCAGGTCCATGACTACGCGTGAGGAAGAGTCGTTGCCTCTGAAGACACTACTCACTATCGAGCTACTTGAGCGTTTAGGATTCGACTACATAATCTTAGAGACTCCTGGAGCAGGACAGTTCAGTACTAGAATCATGAGCGTCGCCGACACCATAGTTGTCGTCTTAATGCCTGAGTCAGGCGACGAAATACAAGCTATCAAGGCAGGCATAATGGAGATAGGAGACATATACGTAGTGAATAAAGCCGACCTGCCGGGAGCCAACTTAACTTACAATCAAGTACTCTTTGCACTTAATTCAACAGAAAGAAAAGGGTGGACACCTAAAGTCATCTTAACTAACGCGTTAAGCATAACCAACGTAGAGCCACTAGTGAATGCTATCAAAGACCACGCAACCTTCGTGAAGGGGAAGGGGCTAGATACGGAGAAAAGAACGTTAAGAAGATCTCTAGAACTCCAGCTAATGATAGAAGAAGAGCTAAGCAAGATAATTAAGGAAGTAAGCAAACCTCAAACCACCCTATACAAAGAATTTGAGAAACTCCTGAAAAGTAATGAATCACTAAAAGAATTCATTAAAAAAATAAAAGAAGAAATATCTAACAGGATCAGCACATCACCTCACTAATTAGTCTTTACTAAATCAAAAACTCTAGCAAATTCAATACCTAAGAAAAGACTTCAACAGTTTTGGGTTAGGGAGCCGTTTCTTGTCTGTGGGTTTTCTAGGTTTCTCCAGGGTTTTCAAAGATTTGCAGTTTATCGCTTACATTAAAACTACCGTTTCCCGTCCTAGGTTTTTCTAGGACGGGTTGTGCCTCTACCCCGCGATTCACTGTGGCTACTAGCCACTCCACGCGGGGGTCATGAGCACCCTTCAAGCCCAACGGCACGGGGCTCACATCTAGTTCCATCTTCAGGTGGCTTGAAGTATCTCTCATCATCATGAAAAAAATCCTACAAAAACCTTTATAAACCTAACACACTAAAACAGTTGTGAACCCTACTTAAAATATGCCCTATCTGAAAACAAGCATTTTAGCTCCTTACAATTCGCAACCAGCAATTATTTTTAAACACTTACAACTCCTAAAGATTGAGACATTTTCGAGAAACTAAGACCATAAGTTTAGTTTTATTCACTTTACTATAATAAAGTAGTTTTATAGTCTTCTTGACTGCTGAGTCTTGAGCGGATGATTAGGAGAAAACTAAGACTTAAACTTGGAGGTTGTTAGCAGGTTTATCTCTTGATAGTTTATCTTAAAGACTTAAGAAGTTTGACTTGTTGTGATTAGCTTTATATATTTGGGTTTCTAGTTTTGTTAGGTGGGGGCCGTAGTTTAGCTTGGTAGAATGCGGGGCTTGGGTCCCCGTGGTCCGGGGTTCAAATCCCCGCGGCCCCACCTAACAGTAGTTTTAAGCTCTTCAAGAAAAAGAGGTTTTGAACTACTTGAGCTTAAAAATACGTGGCTAGAATTTCTAAACTCTTTTTATATTCTTGTCTTGACGCTACCTCAGTTATGCGAAAACTAAATATTTTTAACGTTAGTTATTACTGTAGTAACGTTAGATAAGTTATCGCCTACTGGACAGCGCTCCTCAACTAACTTGATCCATTTTCTTAGAGTTTCTAAGTCTGCGTCACTTTTGACTAGAACTTCAGTTCTTATTTCTTTATAGCCTGCTCTCTCTCCAACACCTGTTGTAAACTTGCTCGGGTTGAGCACTCCCTCTACACTCACTTCTAGAGTCTCAATATTTATTCCTAAGTCTTTAGCTACTAAAGTCCCGACTATATTTATGCATCCAGCTAGAGCAGCCAAAACGTATTCTACAGGGCTTGGCGCCTCACCCCCCACCTTATCTGTCACTACCTCGTAGTTGCCGCACTTCACGACCATCTTAGTCGGTGAAACTCTCTTACCATTAACTCTTATTATCATGTCTTTCATTTCTGTTTTCACGTCTAATCACCTAGTTATTTGATTTGACAGAGCTAATAAGTTTAGTAGCTCTATAAGCTCTTATATTCTTAATCTCTCTGTAAAATTCTCTCAAGACGCTTTCGGGGCTCTCCCTACCTGCTTCTATCAAATCTATCTTTTCTTGAAGCTTTCTAGTCCTTTCTTCATTAATTAAGTCACTGAATTTTTCGTTAAGGAATTTGAATACTTCCCTACCCCTAGAAGTAGCTACTAACTTGCCTTTCCCGACCTCTATCGCGTAGCCTCTCCTCCTAAGTATGTCTAAGATTTTAGCGTATGTTGACGGCCTCCCTATACCTCTGTCCTTCATGAGCTCTACTAAATCGCTATAAGTGTATAGAGGGTGTTCTGGTACTGCTCTAGAACTAACTTCAAGAACTACGTACTCGCCGTCCCTCAAGTTACCGAGACTGACGACGTTAAAGTACTTGTTTAGCTTGCTAAAGCCTTCCTCCACTACCTTAGTCACGAAAGTAAATTCTTTAACGAATTCGTTAAAGACTAGCTTAAACGAAGTCTTTTCAACTTTTGAAGGACTCATTTGACTAGCTATAAACCTCTTGAAGATAAGGTCGTATAGCCTGTAATCATCTGGTCTTAAAAGCACTGCGAAAGAGATCACGCCGGCAGCTCTCAAAGCCTTAATCTGTTTAGAATCAAGAGGTCTCGTAGGCCTTATACACTCGTGAGCGCCTTCCCTCTCCCATTTCCTCCCCTGAAAGAACTCTTCTCCGAAGACTCTCTGTATGTAGTCTTTAGCTATAGAAACACCTAGAGAACTAACAGTAGTGCTGTCTGTCCTATGGTAAGTTATGAGTCCGGCTTCAAAAAGCCTCTGAGCAGACTCCATGACCTTACTAGCAGAGACTTTCAAGACTCTAGTAGCTTCAGAAAGCATGGTGTCTGTGGTATAAGGAGGCGGCGGGTAAATCTCCTGAAGACTTCTCCGAACATCTGTCAAAATAACCTTGCCAGCCTTCCTAACAGCGTCAGCGAACCCTTTAGGAGCCTTAAAAATTAGGGGAGCATCAACTCCCTCAAGCTTTAAAGTCACTAATTCAGCCTTTATCTTGTGTTTGTTCGTGCGATCAACAATCCAGCCGAGAACAGGAGTCTGCACTCTCCCAGCAGATAGGAAGTTAAGGTTAAATTTCCTCCACAGCACAGGACTTAAGCTAAAACCAATCCATCTATCCTCAATTCTCCTGACTATCTGAGCATGAACCATAGACTCACTAACTGAAGTCAAGTTATTAAGTGCTTCAGTCAAACCCCTGCGAGTGACTTCGTGAAACTTAACTCTGTAGATATTGTTGTTTAGGGGCTTAAGCAGTAAGGTTATGTCCCAGGCTATCTTCTCGCCCTCGGCGTCAGGGTCTGTACCAACTAAAATCTCGTCTACCTGAGAGGCTAGCTTCCTAAGAACTTCTATGACAGGCTTACTCTCGACGAATACCTCACTACCACATGATGGGCACTTCACTTCATCTTCAGGCACGTCCCTCCCACACTTAACACACCTTCTTATAGGCTTGTAGATTGGTCTGAATAAAGAACCCTTCACCAATACTCCGAAGCGTCCTTCATCAGTAACTAAGTCTAGAATATGACCTCCAGTAGCAGTGATTATCATTAACCTGTTCTCAGTAAGTACTTCGTATGTCTGTAACCCACTAATCACTCTCTTAGTAGGTCTTCCGAAGAGCCTAGCTATGGTTCTAGCCTTATTAGGCGATTCAACAACAAATAAGGTAGTCTTCATGAGTTCCCTCCCCCTAACCCTCAACTTTCCCTCAAGAGCCTGCCTCACTCTAACTCTATCTCTATCTACCTCCTTCAAAACCCTGCTAACAAGCTTCTCATCATACTCTACAAACTCTACAGTCTCTAACAACCACTTGAGATCTCTTAATAACGCGTTGAAGGCCTTCTCCTCATCAACTACTAAAACGCTTAAACCCTTCGTGAGTCCCCCAACGTACAGCCTTGAAGTCCTCCCGCTCGCCTGGATATAGGATATTGCGTCAGGTATTACAAAGAAATACTCTCCTTCTCTACCACCAAACGTTATAGTCTTACTCTCTTTAAGTTTATTGATTACTTCAGGGTCTTTCAACACTTTATTCATGAACCGCAACGACTCTTCAGCAACTCTCCTCACGAACTCCTGATAATCACTAAGTTCTCTACCATTTTTCAGAGCCTCACGCACTAGTTCTAGAGTCTCTCTACTAGCTGTTCTGATCTTGATTAAGCCTCCCAGAATCTTATCGAATTCTTCCGGATACTTACTGTACACAGCGTCTCTAATCTCATTAAGTAGTATCAACCACCTGCTCGGCTGGAAATCCTCTACACTTATCCTTAACCTAAACTTAGGAACTCCCGCGAACACAGCATACCTTACTCTTTCAGGCAGGTCAATACCTCTAGTTAGGGGACTCCTATACGATGCAATACCTACTAAAGCATCTAATTCTCCCTCAACAAACTTATTAAACACTCTCTTTCTAGAACCTAAGTAAGCCTCAACTCTAAAACCTCTTCCCTTAAGAAAGTCTGTTAACCTCTTTACGTACTCAGCTCCTTTATCCATGGGTACGTAAATGAGGCCTCCGCCGCCAGCCTTCTTAATAATCTCGGCAACCAATTCCTCGATAGTCTCGTTACGCGGTCTAACATAGAAGTCAGTAATGTTTCTCCCTATTTCTGTTTTACCCCCTACTGTGAACCCGTAGAGAGTGTTAAGCATTTTTATCCTCTTAGTTCTTCGAGCTGTCTGTGTGGCACCACTAACTACTATAATTCCCTTAATTCTCTCCTGTAGAGAAGTCCTCAGCTTGTGTGCCTCATCAAGTACTCGCCTAGCCTCCTCAGGATTTTCTAGAGCTAACTTCCTAGCCTTACTCTCAAGTTCTTGTACCTTGTTAGCTAGTTCCTCGTCCTCGCCTGCCACACCTAACATCCTCAAAACGATCTCAACACTCTTACTCCTCCTGAGGAAGCTATCCACGTCATCTATGAAGGCAATGCTTACCGGCTGCCTTAACTCAGGCTTCTTCATCAGCGAAGCTGGGGTCGTTATTATTATAGAAGCCTCACTGACTTCCATAATAGCTTCTTTCTTATTCTTCTCAGTCATTAAGCTGTGATAAGCTACCACCCTAACATCACTCAACCCTAACTTATCGCGAATACTGAGAGTCTTGCTATGTACTTGACTAGCTAGCAGGCTCGTAGGAACTAATATTAAGGATCTCCTACCTTCTCGAGCCGCGTATAAGGCCAGCATAATCTGCATCGTAGTCTTGCCGCTACCAGTAGGCGCTATCATAGCAAAGCTCTCGTTGTTAAAGAACCTGCGTGCCCAGAGTCTCTGAAGACCCCACATCCTAGAATTAACTACTTTAAGAAACACCTCATCTACTTCCTTAACCTTCTCTTCAATTATTTTAAGCTTGCGGAGATACCCGTCTCTCATTAGCTCTAATTCTCTCTTAGAAGACAAACAACTCGAGCAAGGTAAACCCTTAGCCAACCTATTCGACTCTACATCACCACCACAGTTAGGGCACAAACCCCTGAACACGGCTTCTATAGTCATGTCTCTGTACCTTTGCTACCCATCCTAAAATACTACTAAGATGTATGGAGGCTTAAAAATCTAAGCGCTCGCGGCGATCTAGCTAGGCTCTCTCAATACAACTAAGTCGAGCAAGCCACACTCAAGATCCCTTACCCGACCCTCTACTAAACTACGTATTCGGGGTGGGGAGACCAGAAATTATAACTTTTTTATTCCTACGTAAAGTCGTAAAAAGTAATACTCATTAGCCCTAATAATACAGGCCTCACAAATAATGAAAAAATGCTTAGGTATTATTCAATGCCTAATGACTAATATTCTTTAGACCTTAAAAAGGTCTAGTCGCCGTCTTTTTTATGAAGCTATGTAAATAATATAGTGGTGATACTAATGTTCGTTATGGAACTTGACGTTAAGAGGACTAAAACCCTCACGTTAAGAGTTCCCGCAGGAATCAACGACTTGCTTGAGAGAGCTTACAGAGACTTAGGCTACTCAACTAAGAGTGACTTCATAAGAGAAGCTGTAAGAGAGTACATAGACGAAGTCCTCAAAAAATCTACGTATAACATCAACGTAAGTAGCGAGAAATTAAAAACTACTAATAAGTCTAGGTCTCTCCCAATTAAGAATACACGACTACTCCTGATACGATAATTAATCTAAACTATCTCACAACACTTCATGCCAGAACCTCCTCAGATCAACTTAGACGTCAGTTTAAAGCTTTAAAAACCTGCCTGAAAGTTTTAGTGGTGCTAAAGAATGTTCAAGAATGCTTTAGAAGTAGTTGATGAAGCTCTGAGAGCTTACGAAGATATGAGGACTAGAGAATTCTCTGAGTTTAGTAGAGTAGGACTTATTAGCGTAACTATAGTAAGCGAAGTACTCACTAAGATAAAGTCACTAGTGACCACACTCTCCACGATTGAGGCAAACTTAGAAAGCTCAAGACCGGCAATACTTAAGTTGTGTGAAGGCCTAACCTACGTTAGTAGCGACCAAACAACTTCAGTAATTCATAGATCACCTCTTGCAACAGTCTCATACAACAGCAAGGAAGGCGAGGTATCAGTAAGTAACAAACACTTAAGCATTACTTTAAGAGACAAGACGCTAGAGATTAAATTTAGGAGCCACACAACTAGCATCAACTTACTCACTAAAGAAGACTTAGAGAAGCACGCCAACTTAATTAAAGCACTAGCATCAGAAAAATTACAGTTAATAAGTTACTTAATGACAATAACAGAATCTTGCAGAAAGAAATTAGGCCTAAGATAACGAACCTCCCATTAAGACCAGAGAACCTTACCTTAATCAATAGTCAAGCCATGCTGACCAAATTAAAAAATCTCTAATTTTAAGTTTAGTTACATGAATTACTATCAGAATTCATTATCACGTGTTTAAGACATTTCAAGAACACTAACATCATATATGTATACAAATATTTTTAAGTCTCAAAAAGAACTTACAAGCAGGGGTGACATAGTTGGCTCTTTCAAAAACATTCGTCATAGCCGTAGTAGTCATAATAGCTATTGTAGCTGGTTTAACTGGTTACTACGTCGCCACGTTAACACGTCCCCCAATTACAGAGAGAGTTAAGATAGCTTTCATATTCCCCGGCAGCGTCACTGACACTGCGTGGAATGAAGCAGGCTATAGAGCGATGGAGGCTTTCCGCGGTCGGCACCCAGAAGTAGATATTGCGTGGGTCCAGGGAGTGTATGATCCGGCTCAGATTGAATCAACCATAAGGAGTTACGTGGAGCAAGGATTTAACCTGATAATAGGTGTAGGTTTCCAATTTGGGGAACCCATGGCTAAGATTGCCGGAGAGGTAACACGAGAAGTTTACTTCTTAGCTATTGCTGGAGCTCCTCAATATAAGGGCCCGAAAGTTAGCGTGGGTGATGTGAGAACAGATCAGTCGTGTTTCGTAGCCGCCTATATAGCTAGCAAAGTCACTAAAACAGGCCATATAGGCTATGTTGCCGGCATGGCGGTAGCAGAACTCTCTAGGTGCGAGATCGGTCTTAGGAAGGGTCTTGAGTATGTGGGTTTGAATCCTGACCAAGTACTTCACGTGGTTTATACAGGAGACTTCCACGACGTACCTAAAGCGAAACTAGCAACAACTGCTTTAGTTGAGCAGTACAGAGTTGATGTGGTTAAGACTATGGGTGATGGATGTCAGCTAGGCGGGATTTCAGGCGCTAAAGACGCAGGAGTCTACGTTATGATGAGCGGCACCTATCATCCAGAGATATACCCAGAAGGCCTCTTACTAGCTGAGATCTGGGATTGGAGTGTCATATTCGAGCAATTCTATCAAGACTACCTGAGCGGCAAACTTAAAACAGCTGGCGGCCAGGAATACTGGCTAAGCTTAGAAAATGGCGGTCTAAAGCTAGCGTCTGGAGGCGCCTTACCTTCCGAGATCTGGTCAAGCGCGCAGGAAATAATTAATAAGATAATTAGCGGGCAAATATCAACAGGTTTTACTCCTTAAGCTCAAACAACTTTAATTAAAGACTAAACTTCTTTTTCTCTCAAAATATTTTCTCCATAGAACTGGAGGTGCATGTAGTGATTCAGGAACCCATACTAAGGATGAAGAACATAGTCAAGAAATTCCCGGGAGTAGTGGCAGTCGATCACGTTGACTTAACTCTCAATAGAGGTGAAGTGTTAGCGATTCTTGGCGAAAACGGCGCAGGCAAAACTACGCTTATGAACGTGCTTTACGGTTTATTACGTCCAGATGAAGGAGAAATCTACATAGAGGACAAGAAAGTTTCTCATCACTCACCGATCGACGCTATTAGGAATGGTATTGGTATGGTCCACCAGCACTTCACGCTTGTAGAAGATTTAACAATTTCAGAAAACATAATTTTAGGCTTGAAAGAATTTGGTTTCTTTATCGACATGAAGAAAATAACGCGAGAGATAGAGGAATTCGCCGGTAAGTTAGGTTTAAAGATTAACCCTAACGTTAAGGTGTGGCAGCTCTCCGCAGGAGAAAAACAGAAGGTTGAGATATTAAAAGCTCTTTTCAGAAACCCAAGAATCTTAATACTTGACGAGCCTACTTCAGTCCTCACCCCTCAAGACACTAAGGAACTCTTTAAAGCCATACGAAAACTGAAACAGAATGGCTTATCAATAATATTTATATCACACAAACTTGAGGAAGTTCTTCAGATAGCAGATAGGATCGTAGTTTTAAGACGTGGTAAAGTCGTGGGAGAGTTACTCAGAAATGAAGCTGAACCTAGACTCTTAGCTGAATTGATGGTAGGCAGAGAAGTACTTCTAGAAGTTAAAGCAACACCTAAAGCGCAGGTAGGTGAGGTTATTCTAGAAATTCAAGGGCTAGAAGCCTTAGGAGATAGAGGCAACCTAGCTCTAAGGGGGGTCAGCATGAAAATCAAGAGTGGTGAAATCTTAGGTATTGCAGGAGTCTCAGGTAATGGTCAGAAAGAACTAGCTGAAACCATTTACGGGTTAAGGAAACCAACACGAGGAAAGATATTCTTCTTAGGACGTGACATAACTAAGAGTAGCGTTCTCGACAGGATCCAGTTAGGAATTTCCTATATTCCAGCAGAGAGACTGAAGTACGGTGTGGTGGGAGATTTACCACTCTACGAGAACGCAATACTGACTAGAATCGCGGAAAACCAAATCATTAATAGTCTCCCGGTAGTGCCCCCGAGCTTAAGACCCATGAATATCAAAGTTATAGAGAAATTCGCCACAGACTTGATAAGTAGGTACAGCGTAGTCACGCCCTCTCATAAAACGTTGGTTAGGAATCTCTCGGGCGGAAATATTCAGAGAGTAATTGTTGGCAGGGAGATTGACAGGAAACCCAAGCTTCTCATAGCTGAAGAGCCTACAGCCGGGCTCGATATCGCTGCCACAGAATTCATTAGAGAGAAGCTTATTGAATTAAAGAACAACAACTGTAGCATATTGTTAATATCTAGCGATCTTTCAGAACTATTGTCATTAAGTGATAAGATCGCCATAATGTACAATGGCGAGATAGTCGGAGCATTTAAACCCGGCGAGCTCGACATAGACGACATCGGGTTAATGATGTCTGGATATAAGAAAATGCTTAGGGAGAGGATTGATTTATATTGGGCGTGACTTTAGTATTTAGAGAACGGGAAGTTAGCTTAGCACACATACTGATACTGCCTTTACTCGCTGTAGGAGTAGCGTTCTTAGCTGGTTCGTTATTAATGATATGGGCGAACGTTGACCCGTTAGTTGGTTACGCATCATTTCTTAGCGGCTCTCTAGGAGGATATGTGCAAGTAACCGACACTCTCTTAAGAACCACGCCTTTCCTCTTAATGGCTGTCGGCATAGCGTTCTCTAATAGGTCAGGAGTTCTAAACGTTGGTGCAGAGGGTCAGTATTTAATGGGTGCCATAGCAACAACTGCCACCGCACTCTACCTGCAGAGTGTCGGCATAAACCCCGTGGTAGTTCTAATAATTAGCGTAATTGCGGGAGCAACCGCAGGAGCTCTCTGGGCCTCTGTTGCAGGTTTTATGAAAGCGTACTTCGAGATTAACGAAATTGTGGTCACGGTGATCATGAATTGGCTAGCATTAAAAATTATGCAGTGGTTATTGAGAGGTCCGTTAAAGAATCCCCTCTCTCAGATGTGGCCTATGTCACCACCCGTAGGTGTTAAGCTACCCATAATATTACCGGGAACAAGACTTCACGCAGGCTTTATTCTCGCTCTAGTGATAGCTCTCTTAACACACTACATTCTCTTCAAGACCAAAACAGGTTTCATGGTGAGAGTGTTAGGGAGTAACCCCAACGCAGCCAAGTACTCTGGCTTGCCAGTTAAGAAACTCATAGTCTTCAGCCTAGCATATAGTGGTGCGTTAGCAGGCTTAGCAGGAGGGATAGAAATTCTCGGAGTTTTCCACTTCTTGTATGAAGGCATAGCCGTCGGCTTAGGCTATACCTCAATAATCGCCTCATTGCTTGGAAGAAACAATCCAGTAGGAATAATAGGTTCTTCGCTAATCTTCGGAATGATATATAACGGGACCGTCTATTTACAATCAGCTACAGGCTTAACATACACGTTCTCTAAAGCAGTTGAGGGATTAATCTACATATTCTTCATGCTGTTCACTATATTGATACTTTACGAAGTAAAATTAGTTGTTAAGAGGGAGGAGTCATGAGTCTAGAATTAGTTCAATCTATAATAGGTCTAGGCTTAGCTATGTCAGCTCCTGTAGCCATCTCTAGCTTAGGCGAGGTATTTAGTGAAAGATCAGGTTTAATAAATTTGGGTATTGACGGCATAATGCTTATGTCAGCCTTTGTAAGTTTTCACGCAGTATTCTTAACAGGCAATATCTTCGTAGGGTACCTGCTAGGCATAGCAACGGGAATCATGCTAGGACTCCTACTAGGGTTCTTTACCGTGATTCTAAGATTTAATCAAGTAGTAGCAGGCATGGGATTATACTTCCTAGGCTTTGGTCTTTCCGACTTCCTCTACAGGGCACTATACGCTGATAAGATAGTCTTCATACCAAAGACTTCTACTCTAAGAATACCTCTCCTCTCTGAAATCCCCTTGATTGGTGGGGCTCTCTTTAACCAGTATCCAGGTGTGTACCTAATGTTTATACTTACTGGAATAATGCACTTCATCCTTTACTATACTAGGGTTGGATTATGGGTTAGAGCTCTCGGCGAGAATCCGCGAGCCTGTGATGCGGCGGGCATTAACGTCACCTTATATAGGTTATTCTCGTTAGCGCTAGGCTCTGCTCTAGCGGGCTTGGCAGGAGCTATCCTATGCTTAGAAATAACTGGTCTCTTCTACGAGAATCTGACGTACGGCATGGGGTTCATCGCTATAGGCTTAGCGTACTTCGGGAAGTGGAACCCCTCACGCAGTTTAGTAGGAAGTCTAATATTCGGTGTTACGTGGTCTGTAGGCATAAGCCTACAAGACATCTTCATAAAGATTGGTAGGCCTGAGATGACATACTTCATGATCATGTTGCCGTATCTAGCAGTCTTGCTTTCGCTACTAGCTATATCTAGGGGGGCAAGACCTCCAGCGTCTCTGGGCAAGCCATACTACAGAGAGTGAAGTGATGCTTAATTAGGTCTTAAATACTTGATTATCTCAGCTACCTTACTATAAGCTTTCGTCTTCTTTATGATTGAAGCGTTTCCCACGCTGAATGCCAGTAGAGAATCTAGCGGTACGTTACCTAAATACTTGACTCTAAACTCTCTACATAAACTCATTACGAGGTCTGTGGGGTTCTCACTCATATTTTCTACTAGCCCTATTATGGGGGACCCTACCTCTTTAAGCATTTTTAAGAGAGATTTCACAGGACTTACTGAAAGCACGTGGGGTGTAGTCACTACTAACGGTTTTGCTTTCCTTATATTGTTGATTATCTCCATATGTACGTCGCTCATACCAGGCGGTGTGTCTATTATGAGGTAGTCTAGATTACCCCAGATAGTTATTGCTAGAACCTCCCTAACAACTTCAGTTACTTCAGAGCCTCTTAACGGCAGTGGCCTCCCCTCAGTATAGTACGCGACGCTCATGACTCTAACCCCCTGAGTTTCAGGAGGTATTACCCCTTTATTCTCTAGTGGCTTCTCATCTAGTCCCAGATTTAGAACTACGTGAATTGAAGGGTTAGTTACGTCTAGGTCCAGTAACCCTACACTGTAGTTGCTCTCAGCCATAGCCAGCGCTATGAGAGCTGAGATCACAGTCTTACCTACACCGCCCTTAGGACTCATCACAGGAACAACATTACTGACATTCTTAAGTCTCTCTTCAACGAGGATTTTCCTCGGGTCATCAATAAGGTGCCTCAACGCATTCATTCAGTAATCACCTCAAGGACCTCAACGCCTCTTCCCTCAACCACCTCAAAATCTCTTGAGCCACACTTAGGACATGAAAGATAAGCGTGTATCACCTCAGGTATGAAGTGAATAGCTTCTTTCTCATCATCACCTAAACTCACGTTGTTGAGACTCCAAGAATACCCGCACCTCCTGCACTGAAACCTAGCAGCCCTCTTAACAAAAACTACAGAATCCTCACTAAGTTCGTAACCTTCAGCTTTCATAAGCTCCGTTAACGCAAATCTTAAAATCTCCTCATCAACAGACTGTAATTCACCCAACCCAATCCTAACACTCTTAAGTCTCTTGACACCTACAACACTACTTAAGTACCTAGCAATGCCCTCAGCCAATGCCCACTCATGCACTACTCAAGTCACCAACAAATGATACAGTAAATGACTAATAAGGCTACAAACAAGTGTTTTGCTAAAGTCGTTTCTCGGTGAACGGCTCTTCACAGGTTTTCATGTTATTTCGTATTCAGCCTCCCAGCCCTCTACTTCTCGACAGCTTATTCTTCTCCCACCCCGCCTGCAAGAGCACGTCTCCAGCTACCGCCAGCAGTTCACCCAACTCCTACAGCGAAGAGTGATTCACAGAGTCTCGTCCCTTACCAACGACTCATCAGCTCACAGACTCCAAAAACACTCAAACACTTAATCATTTATATCCTAGATAATTCTCGGAATCCATAGAAACAACCAAAACAACCTATAGACAGTCTTAAAACCTATACAACCTTGACAAGAAGTCTTGACTTAAGTCTCACGTACATAAAGTAGGATATGAGGAGTCGCCCATACATATCAGTTATCTGAGTAAACCAGACACCATAAACACCGTAAATTGGTTGGAGAACCTGAGCTAACATGGCTCTAAATAACAATACAGTAGTAGAACTTATTACGAGCGGTGCCCAAGTACTCCCCATACCCCTGAATATGCCGTAGAGTGCCTGTGAGGCGCCAAGCCCAACCTCCGATATAGCAGCCATAATTAAGTAAGCCATAACTAACCTAACGACTTCCTCACTACTCGTGAAGAAGCTTCCGATGAACGGCGATAAACCAATAAGTACTGCCGTAGCGGCAGACATCCAAACAACACCGATCTTTAGCGCTTCCTTGGTTATCTTGTCTAAGTCTTCAACGTTATTAGCGCCTACATGATGTCCTGCCTTAGTAGAAGCAGCTATGTTTACTGCGAAGACAGGACCTATGATTAAGTTCTCCACACTTAACCCTATATTATGAGCCGCTAGAGCGTCAATACCTGACCTAGCAACAGCGTTTATGTATATATTATGTCCCGCACTCCCAACAAATCTCTCTATAGAGGCAGGAACTCCCACAGCTAATATCTTAGTCGTTATTTTTGATGGCACATATAATCTCACCCTAATCGGGGGTCTCAGAAATATATACACAAGCAAACCAGCATACTGTGAAATTGCCGAGGCTAGACCCATGCCAGAAACTCCTAACTCAGGTAACCCTAAGTAACCTAGGGCAAGGGAAGGCACGAGAACAGAACTAATCACGCCAACACTAATGGAGGAGTAGGTTGGTGGCCACGGCTCCTCCACAGCTCTGAATAAAGTAGCTATCACAGAGTTAAGCATCAAGGCAGGTATAGAGAGAATTCTTAAGCTTAAGTAAGTCACGGCAACCTCACTAACTACTCCCTGACCACCTGAGAGTACGCTTATGTAGGTAGGTAGCCAGAGAGGTGAGGTCACGACCGCCGCGACCGAGAAAAGAACTGACGCGGTAATAGCTTCGCCGAAAGCTCTCTCAATTAATTTTAGGTTATTGCCTCCATAAGCTTGAGAAGTAATTACTAGTAAACCTACCATGAAAACCGAAGTCACAGCATTTACTATCATGAACAAGTATGAGGCGAGACCAGTACCTGCTAAGGCTTCCCTACCAATTTTTGATGCAGTAATCATTCCTACGAGACTGATTACTGAGTCTGGGATCATTCCTACAAGTATCGGGAAAGCTACCCTAGAGACTTCTCCTTTCGAACTCAAGAACTTAAACACCCCTCAACTCACAGCTTAGTAAGTAGGGCGTGAAGATTCTCAGCCCATATCTTGCAAGTGCCTTCTGAACTAACCATGCAGGGGCCGTAGGGGTTCTCGGGAGTGCAAGACTTCATGAAGAGAGGGCATGAAGTAGGCTTCACTTTACCTAGCGTCACCTCACCACACCTGCATCCAGGCAGGACATCGCTGAAGTCAGGTTTTTCTCTTATTCCATACCTTGATGACGCATCATAATCTCTAAACTTATCTTTAAGTAAAGCACCGCTAGAAGGAACTACTCCTATGCCTCTCCAGTATGAGTCAACAACCTCGAAGACTTCATTAATTATTCTCTTGGCTCTAATATTGCCTCCCGGCTTAACAACTCGAGCATACTCATTAATTAGAGCTGGCTTACCATCAACCTTACATTTAAGTATCGCAAGTATGGCTAGAAGAACATCAACAGGTTCGAAGCCGGAAATTACAGTGGGTATATTAAAATCTCTCACTAAGAATTCCCACGCGTTATATCCTATCACGGCCGAGACGTGCCCGGGTGCTATGACACCATCTATCCTCACCTCACGCACGTTCTCTAGCAAGTACCTCATGATTGGCGGCGTGAGTCTGTACGCGCTTAAGACTACTAAGTTATCGGGAAGTAACCTACTGTATACGGGCTCCGCCACTGCAGGCATAGTAGTCTCGAACCCTACAGCAAAGAAGACATGCTCTTCACTTCTCCTCTTATTAGCTTCCTTAATCGCATCCAGGAAGCTGTAAATCACCGTAACCTTACCTCCTAACATCTTAGCTTCAGCCAGATTCCTCGGCTTAGCTCCCTTGAGTGAGGGTAGCCTAAATGAGTCACCGTACGTGAAGACATTAACTCCCTCAAGAGACAGCTTAACTAGGCCTTCAACGTAGTGACCGGGAGTAACACATACTGGACAGCCAGGACCCGCAACCAACTCCACGTTCTCAGGCATTAGACTCCTCAAACCATAGCTTGTTATAGTCCACTCATGAGTACCGCAGAAATCCATTATCTTAACTACTTCCCCACCTAGCCGTTGAGCTAACCCTCTTATTAGCTCAATTATTTTAGGTGTTTCAGGGTTCTTAACGAAGAGCTCCCTTAACTTAGTTCTTAAGTCCATTTACTCATCACTAGCTAGATAATCTTCGGTGGAAAAGCTAATAACACTTCATCTTAAGTAAATGTTGATTAATGCGTTTTCGTCAGGCTTCTCCAGCTTGAAAGAAACTATATCTCTGTAGCTCCTCAGGTCTATTTTGTTAAGTCCTTCACTCAACTTAAGTCTCTCAGAACCGTAATTTAGCGGTGGCAAGCCAATATCGTAGATATTAATGAGTATCTCGTTATGTTTACTGCTTCTCACAAATAACTCAGCTTCTTTAAAGCCTGTAAGTGGTATGCCTCCAAAGCAAGCGTCTCCTACCGCCCAGCCAGGCACTCTGATAGTTAATGGTGGGTTACTACTACTTAACAGAGTGTACTCGTCCACGGACATAATACCTCTCACACCGCCATCTACAGGCGTTGAGTCTTTACCTCCGAGATTAGGGGTAGTGTTGTACGCTATGAGTATTCTACTCCCTGCCTTAGTCATGCTAGTTATTCTGGCTCCAAACGTAGCTACTATTCTTGCTTGAGGTGGCGTTATGTAGACGAGTGCTGTGGGCGCAACTACGGTGTTAAAATACTTTCTAAGATCTGCTTCTCCAGAACTACTCTCGTGCGGATGTAGGAATCCGTGAGTGCTTGCGTTAAATACTGCTAATATCCCGCCGCCTAAATTGAGTGCGTTGCTCCTGTGCGGAGCGTAAACATTCATACCGAAATCAAATAACCTCACAAACGTGGGTTTCTCGACTTCAGGCTCTACAGGATTACCGACTAGAACACCTCCTCTCATGAAGTGCCAATACCTAGTGTACGCGCTCGCGGCATAACCAGACGTCCTGTACGAGACTCCGTAACCGTCTAGTGACACTTCAGCCCAGTCCTCTATAGTGTGCCTTACCCACACTCTCCTAACTAAATCTAAGCACTGAATACCCTCGACTCCCCTCATCCAGTCCGGCTGCATATCAAAGCACGCATAATCAAGATATAGCGAGCCCTTAAGCGCCGGCACTTCACTTAACTTACTGAAAATTCTCCCGTCTCTGCTTAACTCATAAACGCCTAAGTTCTCCATGCCGTCTGACCTCCCTATAATCAGGACGTCCTTTACCGGGTCGTAAATTATTTGAGACACTTCCCCAGCCCACCTAAACTCGTCATGAATGCTTTCCTTCCAGAGTAGTCTCACTTTTCTTTCTCTGACGTCATATTCGTGTACGTGACTATACTTATTCCTGAAATCTATCTCACCAGCGTGATTTCTCTTACCTTTAAATACTGCGGGGTTATGTACCCAACCCCCAAAGAATATCTTGTCGTCAACAACGTCTACAGCATTGTAAGTGTCTCCACCAGATGCGGGACCAGGCCCTAACTCGCTGAACCTGTACTCTAATATCTCGTCGTCAACGAAGTATGCTGAAGCTTCAAAAGCGAGCGTATAGTAAAGCACTCCCTTAAAATACTTAAGACCAAAAATACCTCCACTACCCCATTCAGGACCATACCTTGGTGGGTATTCCTGAAGTACTCTATCTATCTTACTCACCATTAAGCACCTTAGTTAATTACTTCAAACTAATTTAATTTTAATCTAATCCTTACCCTATTATTTTGGTGAGTTGAGTGAGTGACTCGAAGTTCAGAGAGATAACTCCTGAAAACAAACACGGCATCTATAAATATTTGAGAGGAGAAAACACGTGGGTTTATTTGAATATAGAGGGGATAGACCCCTTCATACCTAGAGATAAGTACGCGGTAATGTATTTTGATAATGCTAAGTGTCACGCGTGCAGGAGATACGACATATACTGGTTCCCTTTCGTCAGGAGCTTAAGTAGTGAAAGTAATGAGTTTAGTTTCTATATAGTCCTCTGTAATTGGTTCGCTAGAGATTGTGAGTCGTTAGTTGCTTCAGCTACTTTCACATATTTTGATGTTCACTCATCCCCTACAACACTTCTCCTGAGCTGGATTGACGGTAAGGTAGCCTATAAAGAGAAATATGATGGAGTCTTAAGCGATATAGACTTAAAAAATATTGTCCCGTCATTCCCAGAGAGAGTCAGCAAGTTTCTGAGAGGAGAGCCTGTGAAGCCCCCATTAAGTAAGGAAGACACGATCATAAGTCTCCTAAGTAAGTTGCTAAAGGGAAAGGAGAGCGCTGAAAGCTGATTTCTAGTTAGAGGTGCCTAACGTGTTAGATGTTGAAAAGATTAGGGAAGACTTCCCAATCCTCAAGCGCAAAATCAACGGGAGGAGACTCATATATCTAGATAATGCAGCCACAACTCAGAAACCAAGGCAAGTCGTGGCAGCTATAGTCAAGTTTTACTTCAATTATAATGCTAACGTTCACAGGGGCTTCCACACGCTTTCTCAAGAAGCTAGTCAAGCATATGAGGAAGCACATGAAGTCTTAGCTAAGTTCATAAACGCTTACTCCTGGGAAGAGATAATTGACGTATCTAACACTACCGATGGATTAAATCTAGTTGCTTGGGGTTGGGGACTAGATAATCTAAAGCCTGGCGACGAGATAGTAGTTACTGTCATGGACCACCATAGTAACATGCTCCCGTGGAGAGCTGTTGCTGAGAAGACTGGCGCTAGAATTAAGTACGTGAATGTAACAGAAGAGGGAACACTCAATTACGACGAGCTTGAGAGAGCTGTTAGTGAGAAGACTAGAGTAGTTGCTTTCCCAATGGCAAGCAACGTCGTTGGAACAATAAACGACGTGAGGAGAATTGCGAAATTAGCCCACTCTGTAGGAGCTATAGCTGTAGGGGATGGAGCTCAGTACGTGCCACACGTTCCAACAAATGTGAGAGAACTAGAACTAGATTTCATCGCGTTCAGCGGGCATAAAATGCTCGGACCTACTGGGAGCGGCGTGCTTTGGGGTAGGAAAGACGTTCTGGAGTCTATGAAGCCCTTTAGAGTCGGTGGTGACACTATAAAAGACGTGACGCTAGATTCTGTGGTGTGGCACGACCTACCGTGGAGGTTCGTAGCCGGAACACCAAATATTGCTGGCATGATAGGACTTGCGGAAGCGGCTAAGTATTTGATGAGGTTGGGAATGGAGAACGTGAGAGAGCACGATGTAATTCTAGTACATGAGACTCTGAAGAAGTTTAAGGAGCTAGGTGATGAGGTGATAGTCCTAGGACCTAAAGACCCTCACATGAGAACAGGGCTAGTAGCGTTCAACGTTAAAGACCTGCATCACCATACTGTGGGTAAAGCACTAGACCTTTTCGGGATAGCCGTAAGGACTGGAGGGCACTGTGCTCACCCACTACATTACAGACTAGGATTCAGTGGCTCAGTGAGAGCAAGTTATTATGTGTACAACACATTAGAAGAAGTGGAAGTGTTTGTTGAGGCGTTAAAGTTAATAATATCGTTGAGAGAAAGGCTTGCTAGAGAGCCTGTCGAGGAAGTTTGTACTGGAACCTGATTCTTCCGCATAATCTAGCAAGTTAAGGAAGACTAAAAATAAGTACCTAGATGTAGCGATCAACGCGGCCTAAAGAGTTCAATAAGATTATTTATAGAAATTACGAGTATATTAATAGGGTTGGTGAGTTTTAGTGAGTATATGGTCTGTGAACATATTTGAGAGCTTTATGGGCTCTCTTGATTTCATAGACCATAATAAGTTAGCCGTGATTATGGCGCCACAACTTATAGAACACATTTTAAGCGAGGCGTTAGTTAGTAGAGGTTACCTAATTATTAGAATTAAGGAAGGGTCTGAAAAGTCTCTAGAGTTCTTTAAACCTAATAGTTACGTGCTTTCAAGACCTTCTGAAGACTCGTATAAGTATAGCATGTGGGTAAGCTACTTAAAAGAAGGAGTTTCTCAAGAAGGGACTTTCGAAGAGAGTGTTCTTCCCTCATTAATAACTGAGGATGTAGAGGAGTTATTCCTGGTATCTAGAGTTCAAGCTAAGGAATTATCTGTAGCTTACAAGACTCTTGAGGTTTTCAGGTCTCTCAAGAGTAGTGCTAGCAGGGCGGAAGCCTTGATCGTAATAGATAGAGAGCTAACTCTCATTAATAGATTTAACCTAGTTACGTTTTTAGCTAAAGTCTTGAAAGAAAGACTAGTTAATAGGGTGAGTGTACTAAGGATTGACAGATTCTATAAATATCTCAGTCCTCAAGGAGTTGAGGAACTACTTAGGTGGGGTTTAAGACTTTATTCAGATAACTTAGGCAAGGAAATCCTACTAACCGACACTAGAGAGATGAGACACTTATACTTCGTATCGTTATTGAGTCTCGAGGAGGCTTCACTACTAATAAAGAACCTAGCTGGAGCTTCTCAACTAGCTAAGTTTCTTACATGGGGAACCATATTTGCTGGGAGTATGGGATACGCGTACCTAGAAGGCAACGCGGAATTACTAAATCAAGTCAATATCAATGAAATGGTTAAGGTCTGTGGGTGGGCAGTCTACAAAACATTTACTCCTAAAACTACGACAGAAGACTATGTGCGTATTTTTATTAGTGAGAGTAGTGATGACTTGATAATAAAGTTGTCAAAAGATGTTTGGGACGCTCCATCAATACTAAGCGAGGAAGAAAAAGACCTTAGAGTATTGATTCCTTTAATGAAGCTGACTAGAGAGTTCCTGACTACGACGGAGAGGGGGTCTTAATGATCAGGCAGGAGTTAGACGGGGCTAAGAAGTCTAGACTAGAAGTTATTTGGGCATCACTCATAATCTCTCTATGGATCGTACTGACTAATTATGCGCTAGGCCTAATGAAGGAACCTATAGGGATTCCGCTCGCAGGCGCTTTAATAACCTTGACTTTGCTCGCCCCCCTAATATATCCTAGGGACTTACCCTACTATGACTCGCTGGCTTTCTCGCCTCTCTTCGTGAGCTACATGTTGCTCCTCAACGTAGTTTTCTCACTACCCAGCATTAAGTTGCCGTTGCTAGGGAGTCTCTACGTGCTATTCTCGACACTCCTATTATCGGCTGTGGTTGCGTGGAATCTAGTCTCGAAACTGAATATTTGGGAGTTGAGCGTCCACCTGCCTATATTCTTTTTCGTTACGTTTGCTCTGACAGACGGCTTATGGGGGGTTAGCCTCAGCGTCTATGAGTTTATATGGTTACTCTCACTCTCTGTCGTTACTGTCAAGAACTTCAAAACATATTTCTCAGGGATTATGAGCCTCATGTTCTCGCTCCTAATCTTCTTAGGTCTTTATTACGTGTTACCTGACCTCACAGGAGTTCCTCACATGAGTATAGGCACAGCAACAGAGTTCACACAAGTCTACGTATCTCTCTTGATAAGCTTTACTGTAGCTTCCTTCATAAACATAATATCTTACAGCTTAGTAGGTAGGGAGACAGTCAACTTAGCTATAATCGTCATAAGATACTTCATATCTTCCTTAACGTTTGTCGGGCTTTTCTATATCTCTATGTCTGTAATTTTTCTAGAGCCTTTCTACCGGTACTTAGAGTATAACTTGACTTCAGCCTTCTTAGTAGCCGTAATAATCTCTTCTGTTACAGCGACAGTAGCTTATCTGAGAATAATGTCAGAGAAAAGAAGACACTTGAGTTCCGTTCTGGGGGCCTTAGAACGCGAGGTGCAGAGTCTCACGACAGTCTATAACGAAGTGGGCAAGACTGGTTTATGGTCTGAAGACGCGCTTAAAGAAGTCGAGAATAAACTGAATGTAATAAAGGGGAGCTTAGAGATGTCTAAAGCCATTATTTTAAAGAAGCTTGTTCCCGTAAGCAGGCTCCAGCTAGTTAGTGACGTTCTTAAGAATGCTGAAAAACAGTTGATTGAGCTCTCAGATCATATGAAGTCTATGTATGCTCACGCACTGATCACCTACTCGAAGGTAGTAGCTTTAGTCTTAGCAACTCCTTACGGAGACCGCCTCAGAGAAGGAGCTCAGAGATTTCAGGAGATAGAGAGAGTTGATAAGATACCTCAGTACGTGGGTTCAGTAGCTAATACATTGAGAGAGAGCTGCACCGTGCTTAAGAACCTAGTCCTAAACACTTACATAAGCGTGTCAGAACAATTGTCTGTAACGCCTATAGAGACTGAGAAAATAGAGAAGATAGACTGCATGTCTAGCAAATCTTTATTAGAAGATATATACTTCATGCTAAAAAGCTATGATAACATGATCAGCGTAACCCTACCTAAGCTTAGGGAACTACATAATAGGTTGATACAAGCCAAAGGACTAGTTACTGACAAGGTGAGGAAATTAAAGAAGAAGCCTCTAGAAGGACTTGAAGCTTCAGCAGTCTTAGAGAAACTGTATAACGAGCTAGACGAGATCCCCGGAATAGTGAGTGAGTTAGAAGTGATTTCTTACCTGAGAAGATATTCTATCTTGTACAACAACTTACTCACCATCATAGACGAGTTAATTAACACGTTAATCACGGACGTGGAGAAAGTAAGCCTAAAAATAAAAGCTGTTTACGGAGGGGACGTGGAGATAGAAGACATGTTGTTGGGAAGAATGAAGAGGAATATAGACCTTGTTAGGTCCAAGCTCAGCAGAGGCGCTATCCGGTCTCCCGCAAACCTCATGGAAGGTTTTGAAAACTTACTTGCTGAATTACCTACAGTACTTGAAAACACTACATTAACTCTAGAAAGGTTAGCAGTCCTCAACAACCTTTCTAAACACCTGACTCTATTCGGTGACTACATACTGCAGGAACTCGCAGAGAAAAAATCCATCAACGTTAATGAGCTGCCCTTCACTACAGAGGTCTCAGTACAGCTTATTTGGGTGCTCTTAATGAGCAGAAGCGACATAGAAGTTTACGAAGGCGTAATACGTCTGAAGGAGGGAGGGAGTTAAGGTTGTCTACTAGATGCTATGAAAACAAAATAGAGTACAAATGTGTCGTGAGAACTAGCGACACTTCATTAATAGTAGAAAAGCTTGAGATGCTAGGCGAGATAAAGAGAATACCTCTCAAGAGTGTGAGAGAGATGGTAAGACTCCCCAGCGAAGGACTCGAAATAAAGACTGTAGAGGGTGACGTAATAAGGATAGCTATTAATGAGCTAGTAAAAAAAGATGTAGAGCAGTTCATGTTTCTCTACTACTTCATGAGAGAACAGCAAATCATTAGAGACCTCCTTGAGAGGAATCTACATAACTACGTTTTCCTAGTTTTACCAGCTTTCAGAATTCTTCAATCACTCACTAAAGGCAATATCCCTCAATGGGGTTTTTACAAGGAGCTAATCGAGAGGCTACAAGACTTCAACGACACGCTCTCCTCGTTAAAAATGAACGACCTTAGTGAGATGCTATCAAGATACGTGAAGACATTTACGAGTTCCATAGAAAGAAGAAGTGTAACGTCGTTAGTAGTCTCTCTGAAGAACTACGTGAAGTTCTTAACGATTTACTTCAATTCTTTCTTGAAAGAAGTGATTAAACATGTAGATTTCTCATATCTCGTTGACTTAACCTTAATCGCGTACGTATACTTCTACTCTAGGAGTTGGGGGCTACCACTTCAAGCTGAGAGAGCTCGTGTAGAGTTTAGTCACCTAGTCCAAGAACAAATCTATAAGTTTAGTCTACTTGATGAAACACTTAAAGAAAGAATTAAGTCAGCTCTAGAGCTACTACTCCAGACATCAAGAGGACCTGAAGAAGTGCCTCAAAGACTGGTAGAGATACTTGAAGAAGAGATAAATAGATATGCATCACAAACATCATAATATTGTAGTCTACACTGAATTACTGGCCTTGCCTAGTGCAACTGTTTTGTGTTTTGTAAAGGTTTGTAAGGGGTTTATGTAAGTTGCTTTATTGTGGGTTGAGCTTGCTCACGATGTGGGTGTGTGGTGAAGACTCGAGTGGGTGGGGCACCTAAAGCCAGTATGTGGGGGTTTCTCCGCAGTCGTGAAACTGGTGAGGGGCTACGAGTTGGGGGTTATCCTGAAAGAGTAGAGACCAATGATAAGGTCTCCGATGAAAGGCGCCTTGAGGTCAATGAAGCCAAGGGTCGATATCAATCAATATGAAACCCGAACCCCCTCAAAGAGTTCTTAACTACGGTTAAAGCATTTCGTGAGAAACTCTATTACCTCATATAAGGTGTTGACTATAATGTATTTAGACTCTATTGAAGGCTTTACGTCGCCGTAGTTGAGGAGGACGGGATACCCAACAAGGTTTAAAGCCTCAAAATCCCATTCAGTGTCTCCTACATACATAAATTCACTAAGTGGTACTCTAAGCTGTATTGATAACTTCTTCAACAGTTCTCCTTTTTTGAGAGGATTAACTACTTCAATACCTCTCGGTATTAGGTATCCCTTCTCGTCAAAGACTAGCCTGTTAGCGAATGCCGCGTCTACACCTAGCTCTCTCTTTATAATCTCAGCTAGTAAGTCAATCCCCCCACTAACGATGAGGGTGTAGACTCCTCTCTCTTTCAAGAAGTTGATTAAGTCTTTGGCACCGTCAACTAGCTCATACCTAGAGAATGCTTTAATTATTTCTTCTCTAGTTGGGGGCTTTCCAAGAGCTTTGATTATAGCTTCTAAATCTCTCCTCATCCATTCCTCATAAGTTATTTCGCCTCTCAAGAATTTCTCGGCGTCATTACTTTCAACGATTAAACTTAAAGAGCCGAAATACTCGTGTAGAGCTCTCCAGGAAGATCTCCACCTTATTAAGACACCGTCTAAGTCAAAAGCCGCCACACTTACCTTACAAGGCAAAGCACTTCAACCTCTTTAGGGCTTCAGGATATTAAGTACTAAACTGTGTTTGGTGCTCGTTGCTGATTCACGTATTTATATCCTTCTCTGTAAGCAGTCAGAGAAAGCTCCCTGGCTCTACCTTCAAAGAAGTTTGATATAGCTTCCTCTATCTTCTCATTATCAAATAGTCCTGAGATTCTATTCAAAACACCTAGTAAAACCATGTTAGCTCCTCTAGGATTACCTAGACTTGAAGCAATATCCCTTGCTGGAACAACAACAACTCTCTCAGGACCAACTACGTCTATGATTTGCTTGATTACCTGCTCTCTAAAAGCAGAGTTTTTACCTGCTAAACTCATTGATGCCGGAGGCTTTATAGTCTTATCTAGTACTATGATGCCGTCATCACGCAGATACTTCAGTGCTCTAGCACATTCCAAGACCTCCATACACACGATGTAGTGAGCTTCATTAAAACTAAACAGAGGTGAATATACTTCTCTACCTATACCTACCCTCACGTAACTAACCACGCTACCGAATCTCTGAGCCATACCTAGAGTCTCGCCAGTCCTTACATAATACCCTGAAATAACAGCACTTAACGCTATAATTCTAGATAGCGTTAGACCTCCCTGACCACCGACAGACGATATGAGTATATTGAATATTCTGTCCTCACTCATGAGGACT